>Ga0310697_10005187_pt1 | contig 12655 bp, 12 predicted proteins | sample 172DNAGHGlowgp2_FD_203883 | JGI IMG/M metagenome (GOLD analysis project Ga0310697, IMG submission 203883) | Sheep rumen microbial communities from Palmerston North, Manawatu-Wanganui, New Zealand - 1728 DNA GHGlow gp2 (v2) (version 2) | ecosystem: Host-associated > Mammals > Digestive system >... | reverse complement strand
GTCCTACTTGCTTCGTGCAGTCAGGATGATGACAATTATGACAGCGACATGTACACATTAGCAGAAATGGGAACAAGGTTAGGTGGGGGTGACCCTGGAAATGGGGGATATGATCCTAATCCACCGAAGCCATATTTTGGTAATCCTGTACAAGCTGGTGCCGATACTGTCACATTTGATATGGAAATGCATGAGATGCAAGTCGTAGTTAGTTGGTCTAATGGATACACGGGTGCTTCTGCCCCTGTCAGTATGATAGCTATTACACCTTGCTATTGGGATACCCTTTCATATATCCCTTATCCTGAAAATCAAAATCATCACATTCTTACCTACATCAGAAGTACGGGACAATGGGAAGGACCTAATAATATGATGAGAATTAGAGTGGATTATGTGAAAGACTCTATTACTTATATAAGAAACCATAATGACACTGAAGACAGTGCGATTTATTTTCCACCATATATTACGCATTCTGTTTATGAATATATACCCACATGTGTTCCGGACCCTAGTCTTCAGCCATTATGAGGAGTGTAGAATAAGGTTGAAATGATACAAAAGTTTCTATGCATCATATTACTTATGTTCTCCGTTCCTTCGCTCCATGCGCAGAGCGAGGAGACGGCGCGTATCCTGTCGTATATTCAGAAGGCGATGAACTTCAACAAGGTGGTGCCGCAGGAGAAGGTGTACCTTCACTTCGACAACATGGGCTACTTCGAGAACGAGACGCTATGGTTCAAGGCATACGTGACGAGGACGGACACCGGGCATCCCTCGGATTTGAGCAAGGTGCTGTACGTGGAGCTGCTCAACCCGATGGGGGATGTCATCAAGACACGTAAGTATCCCATAGACTCCTTAGGTGTATCTCATGGCGACATAAAATTGGACACACTGCTTGGCTCTGGTTTTTACGAGGTACGTGCTTACACACGTTACATGACCAACTGGGGCACAAACGCCGTCTTCTCGCGGATCCTCCCCGTATTCAAGAAACCGAAGCAGGAAGGTGACTATTCAGACCTAAACATTAATGGCGGTCTGTATAAGCATCGTGAACCCAATAATCGGGACAAGGGGGATTCACTCTTTCTAAAAACTATCAATAACGGCATTGACATCCGAAACTTGATGACTACCATCAGCGCAAAGTTCTATCCGGAAGGTGGAGACTTGATTGCAGACAAGCGCTGCCGTGTTGTGATGCTGGTAGTGGACGACAATGGAAGGCCCTATGAGAGTGAGGGGTTTCTGATGAACGGGAAGGGAGATGTACTCGCCTCCATTGAGACGGATTCGCTCGGTAGGGGCATCTTTGAAGTGGTGCCCGATACGGGATCATTCACCTTCCAGATACGAAATCTCAAGAAACTGAATCGGAAAGATATCCCAACCCGCAACGGGGTGCAGTTTTTCCCTCTACCCAAAGCCAAGAAGGATGGGTGTACCCTCCACGTGGATGCCGTGAGTGAGCAGATGCTTGCCACCCTCCAATGCAGCGACGGCATCTGTGGGAGCATGCTTGGCTATGTCCTCATGCACAACGGGAACATCTACCGCTGTGACACGCTCACCGCCTCCCCCCTGATGGAGATAGAGCTGGACAGGCAGGCAATGCCCGAGGGGGTGAACCAGATGACAGTGTTCGACAGCTGGGGCGCCATCATGGCGGAGAGGCTCTTCTTCATTTGCCCCAAGCCGGACAAGGGTGACAGCATACGTGTCACCGCCATCACCCAGAGGCTGAAGCCCTGCGGAAAGGTGGAGATGGAACTGAAGACACGCCCCAACGCCAACCTGTCCTTCTCCGCCATTGATGCACAGACAATGACGAACGGCAAGCAGGGGAACATGAAGACTTGGATGCTGTTGTCCTCCGAGGTGAGGGGCTACATCCACAATGTGGATTACTACTTCGAGGCAGACGACAAGGAACACAGGCAGAATGCCGACCTGCTGATGATGACGCAGGGCTGGCGCAGATATGACTGGAGGCTGATGTCAGAACTGTACACCTTCCGAAAGGCTCAGCCCATTGAGGACCAGTTCTACTTGTACGGTAAACTGAACACATACCGCAAACGGAACCCCGTTTCAAACGTGCACATGTATGTGAGCCTCTACAACGAGAAGGGTCAGAGCCTCATCGGCAATGCCTTGACCGATTCTGTGGGAAACTATGCGTTCAAACTTCCCTTTGTGGATGGTGAGTGGAAGATGAACATCTACACGACGAGGGACGGGAAGAAGAAAGGGATGGAAAAGAGTGAGAAACTGAAGACCTACTATGTGGGTATTGACAGGCAGTTCTCGCCAATACCCAGATACATTACTCCTGCCGAAGCAGAAATCATGCATCCGCTTGCTCCGAACGCCTTTGTGAAGAGCACTATCCAAGGGTATGATGAGGAAGATGAGTTCATCCCCATCACGGAGAAGAACCATGTGTTGCAGAACGTGACGGTGAAAGCAAAGAAGAAGGGCTTCTTCACCAATGACAATTGGTACTATAAGAATGAGAATGTGGGCAGGGCAGGTGCAACTATCTACTATGACATAGATAAGGAACTGAACGATTTTCTTGACAAGGGCGAGGCGGAACCTACAATCTTTGAATTACTGGCGAAGAGGAATTCCTTTTTCAACAATCCCGAATGCAAGAACCTGCCAATCGTTTCGTTTGGAAACTGGCCCGGTCACATGTCATATGACCATCAAGCAATTCATTGGATTGTTGACAATGGTGACAAGGGATGCAGCGGTGCGACGACGAGTGACGGCACTTGTCATGGAGACTGGCAATTCCCCATCTGGCCAAGCGAGATAAAGTCCTTGTACATAAAGCCAGGTTCTCCTGCCTATATCTATCTGTATCGTCATCAGGTATTCTCCACCGAGAGCAACAAAGGCCTCCGCCGCACCTACTTCCAGGGCTTCAACCAGGCCTCCACCTTCAAGACGGAGGACTATAGCGTGATACCTCCCATGGCGGACTTCCGCCGCACCATCTGGTGGCAGCCCGACATCACCACCGATGCACAGGGCAAAGCCAAGGTGGAGTTCTTCAACAACTCCACGTGCGAGGAGATGTACATCAGCGTGGAAGGGATGACGCAGGACGGGAAGGTGCTGGTGAATGAATAAGATGATGCAATATAATATGTTTATGGATTATGAAACAAATTACTGAAAGACAATGAGCCCATAAGATTTTTGCAAAACATTTTGGCGTGTGAATAAATTCATGTAAATTTGCACGACATAAGATAATAGAAGGAGCAACCGACAGCTTTCTTGAAAGTCTCTCGAATTTAGCCATTCACATAGACATTCGCAAGTAAAGACGGCTGCCTGCTCACGCATCCTATAAACGGAAGCGTGGGCTTTGGCAGTATTAACAATTGCGAATGGGTTGGCTAAAACCCGAGGGACTTTGTTGTACTCCCAATTCACAGTCCACGCCCTCCGTTTCTTTTCCATTTGTTGTAGAGATTAGAGTTTAGGATTTAGAGTTTAGAGATTTCTCTTTAAGCTTGATTATTTCAACATTAGAAAAATGAATAGTGAGAAAGAAGAGGATGTCCTCGACTTGCTCAGTCGTCTGTTGGAACGTGCGCAGCAGGCGGCTGAAGACAGGCATGGCTGCAACATCAATCTGGTGTATGTGGCATCGGGAGGACAGCATATAGGAAAGATAGAGAATCAGAATATCTGTCACGGAAAATCGGTCAATGATGGTGGAACGGGCCAATGTGTGGAGGATGTGGTGGAGGCGAGGCTCCGTTACCACATCCAAATGGCGGGGGACAGACCGAAGGATGTGCTACGTCCATACGTGGCTGCCCGACGCGCAAAATGTGTGAAGCTGATGTCGGTGGATGAGTTTAATCGGCATTATGCTACCAACGTGGCAAAATCATCTTACTCGGATTGGGTGGGGGAGAATCCAAAGTATTGTTATTCGGATGATGAACTAAAGCCCTACGAGGATGAGTTTCTGCGTTTGAAGGAGGGCACTTTGCCATCTCCGGTTGGCACTTGAATGTTGTGTCCGAACAGAACGGGGACTGTCTCCGAATTTTCCGAACTTTCCGAACATTTTCCGAACCCTTGCGACTTGATGTTGCAGGGGCTTTTTTTGTGCTGTACCTTTGCGGTCAAATTAGTGTGGGGAACTGAATTAGGAGTGAGGAATGTACGATGTACGATGTACGATGGATGATGGAAGATGGATGATGGAAGATGTACGATGGAAGATGGTCAATGAAAATGAGGAATTAGGAATGAGGAATTAGGAATTGAATCTCTAACCCCTAACCCCTAAACTCTAACCCCTAAACTCTAAACTCTAAACCCTCAACTGTCAACTATCAACTGAGCGAAGCGATAACTCCTTTAACTCCTTAACTCCTAAAGAAGTTGAGCACTTGCGAGCCTTTAGCTCGACGAAGTCAAACTTGAATAAAGAAATAATACATACAAAACTTAAAATAAAAATAGAATTGACAATGAAAATTAAGGCAAAGGATGTGAAAGCCATTTTATGGATTTTGCGAGAGATTATCACATTATTATTAAAACTTAAAAAGGAGGACAAGAACAATGGGAAAAAACACTTGGATGGAGAGGGTGATTGACACCCAGAAGATGTATCCAAATATCCCGAGAGGATACAGAAACAATAATCCGCTGAACATCCGTTTCAGTACAAGGAATGATTGGCAAGGTCAACTCGGCAGAGACAAAGGTGGCATGTGCGTGTTCTATGATATGAAGTATGGAGTCCGTGCAGCCATCAAACTGATAGCCAATTATCAGTGGAAATACAACAAACGCACTGTTCGGGACATCATCACAAGATGGGCTCCGAAGAAGGAGAACAACACGGATGCCTATATTAAGCGTGTGTGTGATTGGATGAAGTGTGAGCCGTGGTTTATTCCACGTTTCGGGCTGAATGACGAGCAGGGCGATTGCTGCCGAATGATTCAGGCAATGATGATGGTGGAGAATGGCGTTTTGCGGACAGACTTGTGCAGTTGGCGCACTATTCAAGATGCTTATGAGATGGCTTTCCCGGGTCTGCGGCCTTTCTTCTCTTGCAATGCCCCAGACATTGCAGAGGCGTTGCCCGAAAATGGAGAGGTGGAAGAGGAAAGGGTCTTTATCACCTATTATGAGGCGTTTATGGAAGATCGGAACTCGCACTTTGGAATCGTTTAAGGATGGCAATAATTATGAAATGGAACGTAAAAGAGATTTTGTCTGCTGTGGCTCTTGTGGTGGCAAGCATCATTGCTGTATGGGCGATGTTGCTGCCTCCACAGGGAGAGATTGATCAAAGCATCCTTATTACGATAGCACAGTTTCTGGTGTTTGCTGCCACTCTGTTGGGGGTGGACAGCAGTGTTGATCGTATCAAACATATATTAAAGAGATGAGAAGAATGAAGATTTCGGTGTATCGAAAGGAAATGGGTAAGTTGAGAGAAGCTTTCCCTAACATCACCCAGCAAGGTCTCTACAAGGTTTTGCGCTATGAATCTCATTCCATTCAGGCATCGCTTATCCGATGCTATGCGATGAACCATTTGCAGAGAACGATTTTATACACCTCTTATATGTCTATTAAATAAGATGCTTAGATTCACATTGACAAGACAGCTGGGCACTCCCTTCTATACATTGGGCGTGTTGGAAGAACCCACTACGGGTTTCCGATGCAAGACATTGGAGCGTCCTGTGGAAGAGACGAGGAAGAACCCCAGGAAGCATTTCGTCGCTATCCCTGCAGGTGTGTACATGTTGAAGGTCGTGGCACGTGATACGGACTTTACGATAGGCTTCAGCTTGAATGGAAGTTGGCGCTATGCCGACCTGCGAGGTGATGCGTCTTTTTCGGGAATTCCGGCTGGAAGCATCTGCATCGGCAAGTCGTTCAACGAGGAAACGGGACTGGTGGGTGCAGAAGAGGTGGGCAAGAGACTGAGTAAATTGATAGAGTACTTGATAGATTCGGGTGTCTTGTCGGGTAAGAGCAAGAAGGGAGAGATGATGATTGAGATTGTGCAGGATGAGTCGTTTGTCATCACTAAGGGGAAAAAACCTGATGCTTCCAAAGGGAAGAGGACGAAACTTAATTGGGATTGTCTTGAAGAAGACGACGAAGAGAACCTTGGCATAGAATGGGAGGACGAGTGATGATGAACGACCTGCACATCAATTTGAAAAAAGTGGAGAGTGCGCGAAACGATGTGGAGTACTGGCTTTACGTCATCCGCGCCATCTACCTCATCTGCCCGAAGGGCTACATCGAACTGCAAGCCCTTTGCAGCGAACTGTATGGGGACAAGGCAGGAAAATATCTGTATAGGCTGCAACTGGTGGGGGTGAAGGTGAAGGAGCCTGTCTTGATGAAATGGACGGAAGAGGGTGCATCTGTCTTAAAGAACCGCATTCTGGTGCCTTTGGCTTTCGTGGCGGGATGTTACGAGAAACTGATTGCTGCTGACTATGAAAAAGCATATGCTCTGTTTTTGGTGAGCCAATCGTGCCATGAGTTGTAACCTCGTCACAAAAAAAAGTAACAACAGAGTAGGGTGGGTGAGGTGAATTTGTTGTAACTTTGCCGCCATAAAATTAAAACCTATTGAAATGAAACGATTATTATCTTTTGCTGTAATGTGTGTGTGTGCTGTCATCTCAGCGGTGGCTGTGGAGCAGTTTGTGATTTTTGCCCCTCAGGGGAATGCTTTGTGCCTGACTGACCAGAAAGGCACGATTGTGTATGACCAGAACGACTGGAAGGGTGTACACATCGCCATCGACAACCTGAAGAAAGATTTGTCGAAGGTGACGGGCAGGGAGGATTACCCGATTGTGATTGGCACGGTGGGCAAGAGTGCTGCCATTGACAAATTGGCGAAGAAGGTGCCTGCCATCAAGGAACTGAAGGGCAAGACGGAGATGTTTGTCATCACGACGGTGAAGAATCAGTTGGTGATTGCGGGCAGTGACAAGCGCGGCACGATATATGGTATCTATGAACTGAGTCAGCAGATTGGCGTGAGCCCTTGGTATGACTGGGCAGATGTGCCTGCTGAGAAGCATGACCGACTCTATGTGAAGAGCGGTGTCTATACTGATGGCGAACCTGCTGTGAAGTATCGTGGCATCTTCCTGAACGATGAGGCTCCTTGTCTGACAGGATGGGTGAAGGAGAATTACGGAGGATATAACCATGAGTTCTATGCCCGTGTGTTTGAACTGGTGCTGAGATTGAAGGGTAATTATATGTGGCCAGCCATGTGGGATGCTATGTTCTATGCGGATGACCCGCTGAACATGCAGACGGCTGATGATATGGGTGTGTGCATGGGTACGAGCCACCATGAGCCTTTGGCACGTGCGCACAAGGAGTGGACGAGCCACCGCAGGGAATATGGCGCGTGGAACTACGATACGAACCAGGAAACGTTGGATAAGTTCTGGAAAGGTGGTGTGGAGCGTATGAAGCATACGGACGATGTGGTGACCATCGGTATGCGTGGTGACGGTGACGAGGCGATGGGCGACCATGCTGACGTGGCACTGCTGGAGCGCATCGTGACGAACCAGCGTAAGCTGATTGAGGAGGCAACAGGAAAGCCTGCCAAGGAGACGCCGCAGATGTGGGCACTCTATAAGGAGGTGCAGGAGTATTACGAGAAGGGCATGAATGTGCCAGACGATGTGATTCTGCTGCTGTGTGATGACAACTGGGGCAATGTGCGTGTGTTGCCTGAACAGGAATGGAACAAGGGCACGGGTGCTTTCTCGAAGCGTCATCCCGGTGGTTATGGCTTGTACTACCATGTGGATTATGTGGGTGCGCCAAGAAACTCGAAGTTCCAGAATATCAGTCAGGTGCAGCGCATGTGGGAACAGCTGCAGTTGACCTACACGTATGGTGTGGATAAGCTTTGGATTCTGAATGTGGGTGACTTGAAACCGATGGAGTTCCCGATTGACTTTTGGTTCAAGATGGCATGGAACCCATCGCAGTTCAACCCTTCGAATCTGATGGAATATACGGAGAGTTTCTGTCGTCAGCAGTTTGGCGAGAAATGTGCAAAGGAGGCTGCACGCATCTTGAACCTGCAATGCAAGTATGCGCACCGCCGCACTCCCGAACAGCTGGATGCACGCACTTTTGACCTTGTGTCGGGCGAATGGAAGGAGCGTGTGGAGGAGTATGACAAGCTGGAACGTGATGCCACCATCTTGCGTGAGCTCATGCCTGTGCAGAACCGTCAGGCTTATAATGAGCTGGTTTACCACCCTGTGCGTGTGTTCTGCAATCTTTATAATATGTATTATGCGGTGGCAATGAATGGCTACTATGCCCAGCGCAAGGATGTGCGTGCCAACGAATGGGCAGATAAGGTGGAGCTGTGTTTCAATCGTGCGGCAGATCTGTGTGATGAGTACAACCACAAGATTGCAGGTGGCAAGTGGAACCACATGATGGATGAGATATACATTGGTTACCGCTCGTGGAACAACCCTCGACAGAACACGATGCCTCAGGTGAGACGTGTGGAGGCTTCGGAAGCTGTGGCTGGTGAGGAACTGGCAATTGTGCCGAAGAAGACCATTGCCATCCTCGAAGCAGACGAGTTTGTGGGCAAGCAGGACAGCAAGGAGGCAACATGGCAGGTGGTGCCTGACTTGGGCATATGGAATGCAGGTGTGGCTTTGTTCCCCTACACGAAGAGCACGGAAGGTGCTGAAATATCCTTTGAATTCAATGCTTCGGAGGCAGCTGAAAAGGCTACTGCCACGATTATCCTTGCCACGAACTTCCCCTTCAACGACGGGCGTGGTCAGCGCATGACGGTGATGCTTGACGGTAAGGAGGTGCAGACAATGAACGTGAACGAGGCAAGCCGCTATGTGGTGCAGATGTCGCATGACCAGAACTTTGAATGGGAGACGACACGCATGAACAAACAACGTGTGGCATTGCCTGCTCTGACACAAGGCAAGCACCGCTTGGCATTGCGCCCGCTCGACCCCGGTATCGTGATTGAACGCATCGTGGTGGAGTAAAATCCGTTCCTTTTTGGAAACAAAAACGGCTTCTGCAGTCGTGATGATGAAAAAAATAGCGTAAAAATGTTCGAAATGAATAATTTTTACTAATTTTGCATCATCAAAGGATATAATGAATTCACACATGGGAAACATTTTGATTGCAGAAGCGATGCTAGCACAGGCAACAGGGCTCTTTTCGCAGGGTTTTGTCTGGGCAGTCTTGTTTGGCGTGTTGCTGATTGCGGTGGTGGCTTATGCGATTTGTCGCTGGATATTGTCGCGTGAACGTAAACGGATGGATGCTGAGTTGCAGAAGATGCGCTTAGAACACCGTTCGGAACTTGAAGAAACAAAACAAGGCGTGTTGAGCGGGGTGAGCAGAGATTTGCTCACGCCCATCACGCTAATCATTAGCCCTTTGCAACAATTGGCATCGGAGCCTTTGGCAGACGATGTGAGAGTGCGCGTCCAGATGATTCTGAGGAACGCGCAATTGTTGTTGCATCAGGTGAATATGCTGCCTGCAGGTGGAAAAGGAAATGTGGTGCCCGCTTTGGTGCCTCCAGTGGATGCTGTGATGACTCCCGTGACAACGCCTGTGGTGAATCAAGGACAACGGACAACTGACAACGGGCAACGGACAACTGACAATGGGCAGCGGAAGGATCCTGTTGGCATTGATGACAGCAATGCAGCAGCATTGGTTACGGAGAGAGGTCAGCTGTCAATGGACAATGGTCAGCAGGAGAAGCGTTTCACAATGCTGATGGTGGATGACAGCCCTGATATGTGCCGTTTTGTGCATGACTATTTCCGCGGTGAGTACACGGTTCTTACAGCCAATAATGGTGAGGTGGCATTGCAGCGTCTGGAGGAGAATGACAATATTGACTTGGTGGTGAGTGACGTGACTATGCCGAAAATGGATGGTTTGGAACTCTGCAAGCGCATCAAGACAGATTTGCGTTGGTCGCACATTCCTGTGATTCTGTTGACGGGAAGAAGGGGTGACCAACTGGAGATGGAAGGTCTGCGATTGGGTGCAGACGACTACATCACGAAACCGTTCAACGTGGAGATGCTGCGCTTGAGAGTGAAGAAATTCATTGAGAAGCGTGAGAACCGTCAGCGTCAGTTCCGTGAGAAGATGGATGTGGCACCCAGCGAAATCACCATCACTTCTGTGGATGAGCAGTTCATCCAGCGTGCCATCAAGATATGTGAAGACCACATGTCTGACACGGAATTTTCGGTGGAGGTGCTGGGACAAGAGTTGTCGCTCAGCCGCACTTATCTCTATAAGAAACTCATCAACATCACGGGTAAGGGACCTGCTGAGTTCATCCGCACCATCCGACTGAAGCGGGGCAAGCAGTATCTGGAGCAGTCGATGATGCCTATTGCTGATATCGCTGCCGAGTTGGGTTATGCCAATCCGAAGCGATTCACCGAGAACTTCAAGGCGGAGTTTGGCATGTCGCCATCGGAGTATAGCAAGAAGTTCCGCGAGGAAAAGGCGAAGACGACACAGGAATAGAATTTGGATTCATTCAGAATAGGATAAGCGTTCGGAATAGGATTAGAATCAGAATAAAGATATGAGAGATTTTAAGGACATTCAAGTGGCAGTGGCGGGTACCGGTTATGTGGGCTTGAGCATTGCCACTTTGTTGGCGCAGCACCATCAGGTGACTGCTGTGGATGTGATTCCTGAGAAAGTGGATTTAATCAACAACAGGAAATCACCCATTCAGGATGAATATATCGAGAAGTTTCTGGCAGAGAAGGATTTGAACCTGACGGCAACACTCGATGGCAGGAAAGCCTATGCAGATGCCGATTATGTGGTCATCGCTGCGCCCACCAACTATGACCCTGTGAAGAACTACTTCGACACGTCGCATGTGGAGGAGGTCATTGATTTGGTGCTGGAAGTGAACCCCGATGCCGTGATGGTCATCAAATCGACCATCCCTGTGGGTTATACGGAGGGATTGTACAAGAAATATGGTTATGCGATGAAGCTGCTCTTCTCACCAGAGTTTCTGCGTGAAAGCAAGGCATTGTATGACAACCTCTACCCATCGCGCATCATCGTGGGTTCGCCCAAGCGCATTGAGGTGAAGTATGCCGAGGAATTGCGTGCAGCTGCTGACACGTTTGCCAAGCTCTTGCAGGAAGGTGCCGTGAAGGAGAACATTGATGTGCTCCACATGGGACTGACAGAGGCAGAAGCGGTGAAACTCTTTGCCAACACTTATCTGGCACTGCGTGTGAGCTACTTCAACGAATTGGACACGTATGCCGAGGTGAAGGGATTGGATGCCCAGGCAATTATCCAGGGTGTCGGGCTTGACCCCCGTATCGGCACGCACTATAACAACCCGTCGTTCGGTTATGGCGGCTATTGTTTGCCGAAGGATACGAAGCAGCTCTTGGCGAACTATCAGGATGTGCCGCAGCAGATGATGACGGCTATTGTGGAGAGCAACCGCACGAGAAAGGATTTCATTGCTGACCGTGTGCTGCAGATGGCTGGCTATTACAGCTATTCCAACCGCATACGTTGGAGCCAAGATGTGGAAAAAGAGGTGGTTATCGGTGTGTTCCGCCTGACGATGAAGAGCAACTCCGATAATTTCCGCCAGTCAAGCATTCAAGGTATCATGAAGCGCATCAAGGCAAAGGGTGCCACTGTCATCATCTATGAGCCGACATTGGAAGACGGCACGACATTCTTCGGTTCGAAGGTGGTGAATGACCTTGACAAGTTCAAGGCGCAATCACAAGCCATCATTGCCAACCGCTATGATGCGTGTCTGGACGATGTGCAGGAGAAAGTATATACCCGCGACATTTTCCGTCGTGACTAACCCCCCATTTGATTTTACATAGAAAAGCCTATTGATATGAAAAAAACAATCTTCACCCTGTTTATGCTGATGGCTTGTTGCTTGACATGGGGACAGACTTATGAATTGCGCCTGCTCAACCATTGGGACAACCCTAATGGCACTGTTGAACGTGGGTTTGCTGGACGTTCTATCTGGAAATGGGAAGAAATCCCTGCAGGAAAGGGTTCGATGCCCAAGGAACTGAAGGCGCGATATGAGGAGTATGGACGCATCAATCAGGAGTATGGCATCAATGGCACTGTGCTCAACAACGTGAATGCAAAGCCTCTTGCCCTCTCGTCAGACATGCTGAAGAAGACAGCGAAGATTGCTGATGTCCTGCGCCCTTATGGCATCAAGGTGTATCTGTCTGTCAATTTCGCTTCTCCGAAGGCATTGGGCGACCTCGACACAGCTGACCCGCTGGATGAGAGGGTGCCGTTGTGGTGGCAGAAGAAGGTGAAGGAGATTTATGGGCTCATACCTGACTTTGGCGGCTTTCTGGTGAAGGCGAACAGTGAGGGAGAACCTGGTCCTATGGATTATGGCCGTACGCATGTGGATGGTGCCAATATGTTGGCAAATGCGCTGAAACCCTACAAAGGCATCGTCATGTGGCGCGCTTTCGTCTATTCAGCCAAGGGTGAAGGAGATGTGCAGAAAACTCCTGCTCAACGT
>Ga0310697_10005186_pt1 | contig 12655 bp, 15 predicted proteins | sample 172DNAGHGlowgp2_FD_203883 | JGI IMG/M metagenome (GOLD analysis project Ga0310697, IMG submission 203883) | Sheep rumen microbial communities from Palmerston North, Manawatu-Wanganui, New Zealand - 1728 DNA GHGlow gp2 (v2) (version 2) | ecosystem: Host-associated > Mammals > Digestive system >... | reverse complement strand
AGCCGACGAGCGCAAGGACTACTTCAAGGTGCAAGTGCGGCGCGAGTGGGTGGAGGACGAGAAGCTGAAGAAGTCGGACACCTACTACATCGTAGCCGCCAACGACGTGGGGCAGGCAAAGGAGCGCATCGCCCTGCTGCTCGACATTCTGAAGGCCGAACAGGAGAAGGAGCAGGGCTTCAAGGTCGAGGACGACAGCCGCACCACCATCCGCAAGGCCATGCCCTTCGAGGTGGACTGCATCGTGCCGAAGGAGTTCAGCGACCTGTTCCACGAGGAGGCGACGAAGGTGTAACGAATTAAACGAATTTATAAGGAACTATGAACGAGAAACAGAAAGACGAACTGCTGAAGCATGTCGTCGGTGCCATTGGCGCAATCAAGGCTCAATTTGAAGTGGATGTTATCAAGGACTACGAGATACCGCCACTTGTGAACACGAAAACGATGCAAGACATCGGATTCGGAGTTAAGTTACAGCTAAACACCCGTTACGACTACGACGAGGAAATGCTGACGCAGTGGAAGAACATGCTGAAGGCCGACGAATGGTATATATCAGTCAAGCGGAATCAGTTGCACGTGACATTCAAAGTGAGATTCAAGGAGGACTGACGTATGAAAATCGAAATCGACTACAACGGAGCCTTTGCCGTTTGTCGCATTGAGCCGATGGAAGAGCCTGGCAAGATGGTGAACTTCAACGAAGCCGACACCAAGAGTCAGACCTATGCGCTCAGCGCATTTATGACCATCAAAGAACATTGGCAACGTGAGCAACGGCTGGCACGATTCAAGAATCATCCCGTGATGCACATTAAGCGCGAGGTTCAAATCAGGCAGCAGAACTTCGACCAGATTCAGGAACTATCGAAAGAGGGTGTTATCAAGGAATGGTCGTTTGATATTTCACGAACACCAACTATAAGCGTAACATTGAACGACAACCACACCATCGTCGAAGATAACGGCTGGCTCATACAGGACACCGAAGACCGTTGGTGGGGCATGGATAGCGGTTACCATCGTATGTTGGAAGAATATCAGAAAATCAAAATGGAGGACTGACGTATGAGCAAAGCGAAAAAGCCAAACGAGATACGCGAGGAAGTACGCAAGCAGATGGCGGCAAAGTATAAGCAAGACGTGGAACATTGGAGAGAGATGTATCAAATGACCATGCAGAAACTTGGGCATAAGTGCAACGAGTGCTACCAACTGCGAGACGAGAACATTAAACTGAAAGAGCAAGTGGACGCTCAGAAAGATTGGATAGACCGATTGATGGAGTTTATGGACATGCCCGACGAACAGCGAGGCAAGGCTGTAAAAGAGTATGTTGAGAATAAGCGGATGTCTGAAGAGTTCCGGGAATTATTCTCGCCATACTTTGAAACACTCAATCGGCTGAATATCCTCAGCTGGTAGCCAACTCTCCCTCTCTTCATTTTTAACTTAACCCCCTTATGACAGACATAACACAAGAATCCCTACAAAAGAAGCAGGAGGCCATCGACCTGCTGGCGAAACGCTACCGTGGCATGGAGCAGCGCACGGAGGACATCGACCTGCGACTGCGGCTCTACTTTGAGGACCTGCTGGAACATTCGTCGGCCAAAGAAGACGACGACAACGACTGGCACGGCATCTACGAACTGCTGGGAGCCGCCAAGTTCCTCAGAATGCTCGACACGTACAACTTCAACACCCGGAAGGTGCAGACCGTCATCCGACTGCGCGAGGGCGAGTGGGTGCCCGTCGGCAAGGCGTGGAAGCATCTGAGCGGTGGGCTGAAATGCCCCGGCATGGGTGGCGGTCAGGTCTATCGCTGGGAGCCTTTCCAGGTCTTCATCCTCGCGAGCATCTACGGTTTTTATACGTGGATCAACACGCAGGTGGAGAGCGGCACGAAGTCGGAACTGCTGCGCACCGAACGGGAGCGCGACGGCTGGATATGGGACTACCGCCGCATGTGTACCGACTTCACGCTGACCGGCTCGCGTAAGATTGACAAGACGGGACTGGGCGGTTTCATCGGTGCCGAGTTCATGGTGTTCGAGGACTACAACATGGAGGGCTTCTGCTGCGCCAACTCCGAGGACCAGGCGAAAATCATCTTTAGGCGCATAAAATACCTGTTGCAAGGCATGAACGAGGAGAACCGTTTCCGGCTGACCGAGAGCATCGCCGCATGGCACGACAAGTACAACGAGATTTCGACCGCCAGCATCCGACCCATGACGGCGGGCGGCAAGTTCAAGGACGGATGGTTTGCCCAGCTCTGCCTGAAGGACGAGTACGGCTCAGCACCCTACGCCAACGGCAAGTCGGACATGAAGCGGCTGGTGGACGTCATCGAGTCCAGTATGGGACCGCGCCGCGAGCCGCTGAGCGTCACCATGACATCAGCCGGACGCATCACCGAAGGCCCCTTCATCCAGATACTCGACGGACTCCACGCCATGCTGGAGCGTGAGGTGTTCATCGAGAGCGGCAAGGTCGCGCCCGTGCTCACCGACGACCGCACCCTCACCCTGCTGCTGGAGCCCGACGCATGGCAGCGCGACGAGCACTACCTGCTGACCAATCGAACGGTTCGCCGCAAGGTGAACCCCATGCTCGGCAAAATCGTGCAGCACCAGTTCTACGAGGACCAGATAGCCAAGGCAGAGCGCGACGGCGACCCCGGCGAGGTGATTGCCAAGCTGTTCAATGTCTATTCGAGCGGCAAACTTCAGGAATGGATAAAGCCCGAGCAGGTGCGCCCGCTGCAAACCGACCGCCGCATAGACCAATGCACGAAGCAAGAGGGGTGGGTCATCTTCACCGGTTTGGACTTCTCGCAGGGCAACGACCTCCACACGGCATCGTACCTGGCAGCACGGCGACACCCGTCAGGGCGCGGAACCGAGTTCTTTGCCGACTTCGACGCATGGATAAAGGAAGAGACACTGGAACGCTCTGCCATCCGTCCGCTCTTTGAGACGTGGATTGAGCAGGGGTGGTTGCACGTCTCGGAGGGCAAGGTGTTCCAGCCGTCGCTCTTCATTGCCCGCACGAAGGAGCTGCTGGGCAAGGGCTGTCAGTTCATGTATTGGGGCTACGACAAGTACCAGTCGAAAGACCCCATCAACTCGCTGCTGGCATTCCTTCAGAGCGACATGAACGTGCAGAAGCCCGAGATGTACGTCCAGGTGGTGAGTCAGCTCAACTCGGAGTTTAACGCCCCCACCGACGACCTCTATGCCGCGATGTTCGCCCCCGTGCCGTTCATCAGTTTCAGCCCCAGTCCGCTGTGGCCCTGGTGCTTCGGCAACTGCGTGCTGGAGATTGACGGGCGCGAGAACAAACGCCCCGTGAAGCGCAACCAGAGCGACAGTTGCAAGGTGGACCCCGTGCAAGCCCTCATCATGGCAATGGACCTCTACACACGGTTTGAGGGGATTGGACAATAATGGGAAAATCCCCCAAGATTTCCCATTCTTTCCAATATTTGAAGAAATTGAAAGAAATAGAAAGGAATATTAAGGAACTATGGCAAAAGTAATCGAAGACAGGCAGAAGGTTGAGGAATACCTTCGCGTCTATGAATGTATGAAACAGGCAGTGCCAGACGATACGAACATGCTGGCGGTCATGCGAGCCTGTGAGTTTATCATTGCCGATTGCGTCAGTCAGGCAAACGTCAATGAGGAACTGGAAGAAAAGACGTATAAATCAATAGCCGACGATGTGCGCAACTTCGTGAAGGCTTTCAAGGAATCGTAAAAACATCAAGGAACTATGGCAACAGATTACACCCCATACGTCATCATCGACGATGTGACGATGGCGAAGGTTATGGACTTGCTGAACACAGGCAGGACGATGGCCGAAAAGAGTTATCCGCACCTTGTGGAGAACTACGAGCGAGTGATTAAACAAGTCCGTGAACGTGCTGAATGCTTCACGGGTAGTCAGAACAAACCAAAGACAACGAAGGCTTATGGGCGATAAAGGCAGTCAGATACGCATCTTCCTTGCCGACACTGGCGAGGAGGTTGCAATGGCGAAGGATGCACAGATACACCTATCGCCAACGGAAGAGCCGGAGCAGGAGCCATCGGTGTGGTCGCCACACGGCTACGAGATAAGCGGAACGATGACCATGCCGCCAGAAGAGGCAGAGCAATTCCGCAAGATCATCGAGGGCATGAAGTTCAGCCGCAAGGAACTCCGCAATATGTTCCATGCCGTCACTCATGGCGGTGCGATAGTCTTTCAGTCGTACTTCAATGCCGAATACGACAACGGCGAGACTGAGGAGTTTGTGCGCAACGTCTATATAAATCGCCCACGCATCCTGCGAAAGATGATAGCAGCCAACCGCCGATTCCGTTTCAAATACGACATCGTGCAACACTTCGACCCAAAGGATAAAATCATCATGTCGGAGTTCGGCATCGACCTCTGACTTTTCACTTAACGAAATTAAACGAAATTATGAAAAAGGCAAAAGACGCTATCAAGCGACAACTGAAAGAGCAATGGGAGCAGGCGTGCAACGGCTTCCTCGTCGAACTGCTCCGCATGTGGGAACTCGACGCCCACTACGGCTACTGGATAGGCGACGAGACGGGAGGCGTGTACGACTATGGCGACGGGATGCTCACCATCAACATGGACGACATCATCTACTGCGTGCTGAACGACGTCACCCAAGAGCAGTACGAGGAGTGGCAGCAGTACATCTGCGACGCCTCCGAGTTTGGCTTCGCCACCCCGAACCTGCGCTCATTCGTCCGTGGCTGTCCGCGAACACCCGCCGAGACCTTCCAGCACCTGCGCGAACTGAAGGCAACGCTCAACGACGCTATCCGCGACGAAAAGCAGCGCATGAAGAAAGGCAAACAGAATAATCCGTATTGACGTATGAAAAGGCGAATCTATTTGTCGGGCGGAATGTCCGGGGTGGATCGGGCTGTCTATGTGCGGCGGTTCGGGGAGGCGGAGCGGATTCTGCGGCGGCACGGCTACGGGTGCATCAATCCGTGCCGGGTGTGGGCCTGCCGGTGGCCGTGGATATACAGGGCGATGGAGTGGGCATTGGGCAAGCGGCTGGCTTATGCTGCGGTTTTGTGCTACGACCTTCTGCTGCTGATGACCCGTGCGGACGGCATCGCGATGCTCCCCGGCTGGCGAGCGTCACGCGGCGCACAGATTGAGAACTACGTCAGCACGCACTTCTGGATGCTGGGAATCAGCAGGGCAGTGACGGAGGAAATCGACAATATCAAGTAAAAACAAAGTAACCCCCCGCCACTATCCCCACCGATAAGAGAGACCGTAACACAGCGGCCTCTCTTATTATTTAAAATATGGACAAAAAAACGATAACGATATGAAGCGAACGATTTACGACTGTTGGAACTGCTGCCATCGTAATAGCAACAACCCCTACGGCATAGACTATTGTGAGGTGCATGACACGCGCTGCTCTTTCGCCCACGACGATTGCGACAACTTCGAGCCGACCGCCAGCGACAGCGACCGCCAGCCACAGCCGCCTTGTCGCCAGACCCTGACGGCCTGCTATCTGCTGGGAATCATCACTGCACTCCTGCTGGGCTTGCTGCTGATGGGCTGCACCACGACGAAGTACGTCACCGTGCCGGAGGTGCATGAGCATTGGCACCACTCGACGGACACCATCGTGAAGACGGACAGCGTGATAGACCACCAGACGACGATCATCCGCGAAGTGGACTCGGTGACGATGGCACAGTACGGCATCCGGATGTCGGCCCTACAGATGGCATGGTTGATACAGACAGACCGGTTGCAACGTGAATTGTCGCGGATGCAGGAGAGCAGGACGGACACGGTGACAGTACACGATTCTATACCCTACCCCGTGGAGGTCGTCAAGGAAGTTCCGCGAGAGCTCTCGTGGTGGCAGCAGGCGTTGATGCACACGGGCGGCATCACGATTCTTCTGCTGATTGTTTTTGCAGCGGCTAAAGTAATTCAAGGAAAATGACGTTATAACGATATAATGTGATAACGACATAACGAAGGTGACACAGCGGACGAAGACGAACCGAGGGTTTACGGTCTTCGTCCGCTTTATTTTTTTTCAGTAAACCCGATTGCTCATTTCTTGCGATAAGAAAAGAACGGCAAGAAATGGAATTTCCAATCATAATCATATCAAGGAAGCGGTGGCGCGAGCTTGAAGGCCGGGCACGGCGGGCCGAATCCGCCGTCGATGGGCTGGCGCATGGTGTCGATGAATTGCGTGGGCGTCTGTCAGCCATGACTGGCATCATTAACGACCTGAGCCGCGACGTTCGCAGCCTTCGCAGGATGTTAAACAAAAAAGAAAAGAAAACATGGCGATTCACTGGCAAGTAAAATTTCGCTCCCTTTGGAGCAACACCCTGTTCACAGCCAACGTCTACGACGACAGCTACACGGGCGACCCCGTGCAGCTGACTGGTGCCGCCGTGCCTTTCGAGACCCAGGAAGACGACAGTGACGATCCGTTCGAGCCGGTGCGCTTGCAGAGCGGATATCTTCGCATAGCAGACACAGGCGAGGACAACGACGGCACCCCCTTCGACTGGCGCACGTTCATTCCGACGACCGACACCGACCGTCCCGTGACGCTGACCGGCGAGGACGGCACTGTGCTGTGGATGGGCTTTATGCAGGCACAGAACTTTGGCGCACGCCTGTACGACAACCCGCAGGAGCGCGAGTTTCCACTGCAATGTCCGTTGACGGTGACGTCGCGTGCCGAAATCAACTACAGTCAGGCGTTGATAAAAAACTTTGCCTACCTGTTGCGGCAGGTGGTTGACAGCATCCCGTCGGTGTGCCGCCCGACATCTTTTGTTGTGCAAGGCGGTGCTAAAGCGCGCAAATGGATGACGGCGCGCATTGACTGGCAGAACTTCGCCACGACAGACGACGACGGGAACCTTGCTTCGAGGTACGACCTGTTGCAGTGTCTCACTGAGATGTGTCGCTTTTGGGGATGGACTGCCCGGTTGAGCCGTCAGGTGCTCTACCTTGTAAGTGCAGACGACACCAGCCTGTCAGACTTTCTGACACTGGCCTATACCGAGTTGGCGGCGATGTCTAACGGCATGTCTTACGTCGGCAGTATCTCTACAGGCTTCACTCCGGCAGGGTTCGGTGACGACATCTTCGCGTCGGTCAACAACGACGACTTCCAGATGCGCGGCCCGAATAAGGCGGTGATCAATGTCAGCTTGCCAGCAGACTACGAGGAGCCAATCCAGCCGTTCTCTGACGAAATGGAGAACGCGATGGAAGAGAACATCTATGTCAACCGACAGACATATCGCGACTGGGACGACAAAGTTTTTTACAGTGAAGACGTCTTAAATGTGTCAGGCAACCCCCTCATGATAGGTAATGCCGTATCTCCCTATGCCTCGTTCAACATCGCCGTCAAAACAAACCCTGACACTGGTGGCGACAAGATAGGCAACGTGATACGCATAAAAAAGACATACGACGGCACGACATTCGCAGAAGTCTCTACAAGGTACGCGCACAACTTCAGCAATGGCTTTTTCCGCTTCTATGGCACGACATACCGCGAGGGCGAAGTGTACGAGTACCGCGACGGCCAAGCCTACATGGGAAATTGCGACATGTGGATGTGTCTTGCCATCGGCACGTCGAAAGATTCTGCCAAATGGTGGGACGGCACGAAATGGGTCGATTCGAAAACCAAGTTCCGCATGTCCATCGGCAACCGCGACGACCTGATGTACACAAGATACTGGCCGAACTATCCCACGCCTCCATTATCCGACAGCGGCAGTATTATCTCTACGCCGAACAATCTTGCGGGCCGCATGTTTGTTCAGTTTCTTGGTTCAGACTACTCCGCGCTGCCCGACTACGACGGCGAGAAAAAGTTTGATATTGAGGGCTTCCATGTCGTTTTCACCAAGAACGACAATGTTTTCAAGCAAAAGATGCCCAACAGCGGCTGGTACTACATTTATGAGAAGAAAGACATTCAGCGCAGCTACCAGTACAAAGCAAGCACAACGAATGTTGTATATGACGAGACGGATGTTGACCTCATCTTTGCGAGTGCCCGCACCGCGAAGCCAAGCCTGCCCGTCATTGCCAACGCCGACGACACCCCGTTCGTGGGCACCGACTACGCTGGCGGAGGCACGTTGGAGCGTCCCGAGCAGCACCTTGCCGACCGCATCATAGCCTACTGGCAGTCGTCGCGCCGGAAGATAGACTGTGAGCTGCGTTCAGACGCGGTGACAGAACTGACACCTCGCGTCGTCGGCACCATCGACGGCACGCGCGTCTACCCCGTCAGCGTGAGTCGCAACTGGCGCGACGATGTGCTGCGGGTCATCTTTGTGGAATTGCCTGAATAATAAAAACATACATCATAGAGTAGAGGACTATGTGCAACATGAAGAGTAAAGACAAGACCGAGCAGCGGTGCTGCTTCTGCCGCATGGTGACGGGCGTGTGCTTCCTGATCTCGGTCATTCTGCTGATAGCAGGGTTTTTATTGCCGCCGATGGGCGTGATAGACGGGAGCGTGCTCACGGCGGTTGGTGAATTGCTTCTGTTCCCCGTCGTCATCTACGGTTTCCGTGCCATTGAGCTGGGGCTGGAGGTGAAGATACAGAAGGGCGATACGAGTGTTGAAATACATAAAGACGACGGAGATGGCAACCAAGATTAGTAAGAACTTTACGCTCGAAGAGCTGCGCGACAGCGCAACCGCCAAGCGGCTCGGCATCATCAACGCCCCCGGTGTGGACGAGGTGTGCGCCCTATGTGCGTTGGTTCATCATGTGCTCCAGCCCCTGCGCGACGCGATGCAGGAACCCATCAAGATTGGCAGTGGCTACCGATGTCCGCAGCTGAACCGTGCCGTCGGCGGCGTGGCCAACTCACAGCACACGAAGGGCCAGGCTGCAGACCTTTGCATCGACGGCGACAAGGTGAAGGGCAAGCGGTGGTACGACTGGATCAAGGCGCACTGCCATTTCGACCAGCTCATCTGGGAGCACAACGCCAAGGGTTCGTATTGGGTGCATGTCAGCTATCGAGCAGACGGACAGAACCGCCAGCAGGTCATCGGCAACCTCTTGAAAAAATAGTTAAGGTAGTAGTTTTTTAGGTATTGAACTTTAAAGTGTATGATCGTAGTAAAGAACAACATCATCCCGGTGAAACCCTACGATGCCATGGCATTGTGGCCGTTTGTCTTCGTGAGGAAAGACGCGAAGGTCACTGAAAAGTTGCTCAACCATGAGCGCATTCATGGCCGACAGCAGTTAGAGTTGCTGATTGTTCCCTTCCTGCTGTGGTATGTCATAGAGTTTGCGATTAGAACGCTTCTCGGCAATGGCAATGCCTATCGCAACATCTGCTTTGAGCGCGAGGCGTATGAGAACGAGAACGACATGAAGTATATAGAGCACCGTTCGTTATGGGCTTTTTTAAGACATTTATAGATTGGCTTGTTTTTTGTTATTAAAGTTAGATTTGTTTTGTTATTGTAATCAGTAGTTTATTAGTTTCATCTCATTTTTATGGTCATGCCCTGTCCCCGTCGCGACGACGCGGAAGGGCTTTTTTGTATGGTAAACCTACGGGCAGGATTCGGGGGATGGGTATATGGCAGACATCACAGGACAATTTGAAGTAGATGGCATCGTAAAGCAGCGCAAGGAACTGGAGCAGATGCTCTCCAGCAACCCCGACATGGAGAAGCGGTTGCAGAAAGTCATCCGCAAGGTGCTCATGCAGGCACGCAAGACCGTCATGGACAGCATCCAGTTCAAGCACGGCGACCCGCGACAGGCTCGCAAGGCCGTGAAGACAGCCGTCTATCGCCGCATCCTCGGCGGTTCCGTCTCCATTCTGAACAAGCGAAGGGCAGGAGCCGCAGGCAGCTACGAGCCGCCACGCAAGGGCAGCACAGGACGCGGCGGAAACCGCCGTCATCGTTCGCAGGACACCCAGCGCATGATTGGTTATCAGGGGGCCGACCGTGCATTTGTACTCAGATTCCTGAATCAGGGCACGGCAGGACGTAACATTGAGAACTTCGCTACCAACCCCAAGCGTGACGAGTGTCCGTCGGTCAAGAAGTGGAGCAAGCACCCGAACACCGGCAACCGTGGCAAAATAGCTCCCCGCAACTTTTTCAGTTCCAGCAGCCATCAAGCCTTGCAGCAGGCAGCCGCAGAACTCGACAAACTGATAGACGAGATGATAAATAAAGAATTCAATAAATAAGGCATACTATGGCAGACATTATATCAAGACTAAAGCTCGAATCAGACGAGTTCGATAGCAAAATCAAGCGAGCCGGGCAGGAACTCGTGGCATACTCCGAACACTGCCGCAAGACGGGGCTCCAGATGGGCTTTGCCAACAGCGATGCTAAGGAGTTCGCCAAGGCTCTCGGCAACATGCAGACCACCAGCTCGACCGCCCGAGGCAAGATCAACGAGCTGTCGGAAGCGTTCGTCAACCTTCGCGTGATGTATAAGAACATGACCGACGAGGAGAAAAACAACCAGTTCGGCAAGAACCTCTCGGCATCGCTCGACCAGCTGAAGATGCGCATCAACGAAGCGAAGAAAGACCTCTCCGACGTGACAGCCGAGTTGAACGGCGCAGGAAAGGCCGGAAGCGGTGGCCTGTTCGGTGGCGGTAAACTCGACGGCATGCTTCAGGTGTTTGGCGGTAATCTGATGACCAAGGGAGCCGGAATGCTTGCAGGACTGGCCAGCGATATGGGCGACATGGTGCAGCAGGGCATAGAACTGGCCAAGCAGGGCGAAGGCATCCGCAATGCCTTTGAACGACTGGGCCGAGGCGATATCCTGCAAGGATTGCGCGAGGCCACTCACGGCACCGTGACCGACATCGAACTGATGAAGGCAGCGGTGAAGTTCAACGACTTCAAACTGCCACTTGACCAGCTTGGAACGATGCTCGCTTTTGCCCAGCAGAAGGCCAAGGACACCGGGCAGTCGGTGGATAACATGGTTGACAGTATAGTCACCGGTCTTGGCCGAAAGTCGCTCATGATCCTCGACAACCTCGGACTGTCAGCCAGCGAAATCAAGGACAAGATGGCTGAGACAGGCGACATGACCAAGGCCGTTGGTGCTATCATCCGCGACCAGATGGCCAAGGCGGGTGACTATGTGGAGACAGCTGCTGACCGTGCCACGAAGGCTGATGTGGATTTAAAGAACGCCATGGACGCCCTCGGGCAAACGCTCATGCCACTTCAGGAAGCAGGTGAGAGCCTGTTCACGTCGTGGGAGGTAAGTGCTCTCAAGTTCCTCAAGAACGCCCTCGAGCCGCTCATAGCGCGATTTACCGAAGCTGGCAGACTTCAAGCAGCCTACAACCGACAGGGAGGCAGTGAGAAGGTGAACCGCATGGCGAATACCCTGCAAAACACATCGGCAGACAGACGCCAGGGGCTCTACAATACGCAAGTCAATAACTTCAACCGCTTCATTAAGGAACGGCAGGAGTATATCGACCTGTTGAACAGCTACCGCGCTGGCAGTCGCGGCGAGGGCAACGGATATACACCAGAAAACAAAGCACGCATCGATCAGCTATTCAAACGATTCGGCACCGACGACACTAGCCGCCTGCAATCGCAGATAGACGGTGCGGCAAAGCAACTTCGGGAATATCAGGAGGCCGCCAAAGGAATTCTGAAGCCTGTTGAAGCCAACATCGACACCAAGCAGGCAGAGCAGAGTGTGGAGTCGCTGAAGGTGAAGCTCATCGAACTGGAGGCGCAGCGCAAGAAGGCCATCGCCGCCGGTGACACCGACCTGAGCAAGAATCTCGCCAAGCAGATTACCCAGACCAAAGCCGACATCAAGGGGCTGGGTGGCACCACCACCACGCGCACCGCAGCCACTCCCAAGACCGAGGAACAGCAGAACCAGACACGCATTGCCGAGCTGGTGAAGCAATATCAAGACCTGGCCACCGCCGCCAAGACCGCCGACGACGCACAGCAGGCCGGACTGTCGGAGCGCATGACGAAGATACAGGGCGAAATCAAGGCCCTGCAAGACCGCAACACCGAACTGAAAAAGTTTGCCGACGAAGCCCAGCAGGTGCAGTACCCCGTCGGCTCGCTGCCCCAGCTCAACGAACAGTTGAAAACCTTGCAGACGGAGCAGACTAAGGCTCTCGACGCAAAGCAGTGGAAGGACTATCAGAAGCAGATAGAGCAGGCGCAATATCAGATTGATGCGCTCAAGGGCAAATGGCAAGACGGCTTGCAAGCCACCTTCAAGCTCAACATTGAGCAGCAGGGCAGTACCGACATCAACACCGCCAAGCCCGACGACATTGCCGTCACCTTCCGCGCCGACGACGCAGACGTGCTGGCCAAGGTGCGCGACATTGAGGGCGTGAAGATTGAGCCAAAGGGCGTCACCGTCACGGCCGAGACAAGCGAGGCTCTTGACAAGCTGCGCGACATCGAGGGCGTGAAGATTGAGCCAAAGGGCGTCACCGTCACGGCCGAGACAAGCGAGGCTCTCGACAAGCTGCGCAACATCGAGGGCGTGAAGATTGAGCCAAAGGGCGTCACCGTCACGGC
>Ga0310697_10005185_pt1 | contig 12655 bp, 11 predicted proteins | sample 172DNAGHGlowgp2_FD_203883 | JGI IMG/M metagenome (GOLD analysis project Ga0310697, IMG submission 203883) | Sheep rumen microbial communities from Palmerston North, Manawatu-Wanganui, New Zealand - 1728 DNA GHGlow gp2 (v2) (version 2) | ecosystem: Host-associated > Mammals > Digestive system >... | reverse complement strand
GACGTTATTACAATCGTCCTTCCTGCCCATTTCCGGGAGGTTAATTTACTTAAAAATGTCTAAAAATATTTGATTGTTGCCCGGAAATGTCTATCTTTGCGTTTGATAAAGTTGCGCAGACTTTATCATGCACGAAAAACTGCCGGGGGGACAATCCCAGCTTTGTTGCTTGCTAAAACAAATATACGGCAGTTTTTCTTTTTAAACAAATTGCCGGATGGAAGAAGGAAAAACGAGAACATATAGGCAGCATCCTTTCAGTGAACGGCTTAAGGTTGTTGAACTGTACGAGAGAGGATATGGCAGCAAGAGGATCGGCCGGACCATGGGCCTGGATGACTCTTTGGTGAGGGGTTGGCTTCGGAAGTATCGGGCCCGGGGGCTTGGAGCGCTCCGTCCTTATTCCCGGAGCACGGAGAACGGGCATGTCGGCGAACGGACGGGCCGCTCGAAGAACGAACTTCTGTTCTATCCGGCCTATGAGGTGTATTCCTCGAGCCTGGAACCCGTGGCTTCCATTGCCCGCCGCTACCAGTTCGACTACCATTCCTTTAAATATCATGTGGAACGGTATCATCCTGAGTTGGTGGCCAAGCGCACCCGCTTGAAGCAGCTCGTCTGATGAGCAGTCGCCGATCGAATCAAATCAATAATGGACAAGTATCATATATAATATTATTTAAGGTACAATCTGCTGACAAGACAAATACCGGAGATTTCGATTTAACTTTCAACTATTCGGGCACTTCGGGTACGAGTAGCATAACAAAAACTCAGACATATTGGAGGTTCCTAATCAAATCCATCAAAGTCTATTATACTGGCAACTAACTAAATATAAATATGACACGAAAAGAAAGTTATCAACCCCCTATTGTCCTGGAGCAACCGAGGATGCTGCTTGAGGATGTGTTGGTAGGATCGGGTGACCCGTATTTTGAGATGGTTATGGAAGTCGGGGCTAATCCTCAGTATTTCGAGGATGACTATGAAGTTGTTGAAGACTGGCAGTGGCAGGGCGGCTGGAATCCGTTGCATTGACCTGGTTTTTAAAGCTGAGACGATTATGAAAAAGATTTTGACTCAATATGGCATCTGGGCTGTTGCCCTGTTGATTGCGGTGGTTTCCTGTGCGAAGGAGACTCCCGAATTGACTGGAGAAGAAACGCAGGACGGTGCGTTGGTTTGTTTCTCCATTTCTTCCGACCAGGTGGAAACCCGGACCGTTTATGGTGATAAGGACAATACGAAAAAGTTGCAGCACATCAAGTGGACCGTCGGCGACGAAATATTCATCGTGATGTACGACCCGACCAACTTTGCCAACAATCAGTCCGCCACCTATGTGGTGGAAGACAAGCATTGGGATGCGACCAATGAGCAGCGGGTGAACGGAATGGAAAAAAGAGGGGATACCTGGTGGGCGACTGTCAAGCTCAAGGAAGAACTGTCGAGGAGAGAGATTGCCTTGCAGTTGTTGGGAAATGATGCTGCAAGTATGTCGAGCACTCAGATCCAGAATTATGAAGCGTCTTTGACGACTACCCAGATAGCAAATGCTAACGCAGCTTTCAAGGAGTCGAACCAGCCTTTGCGCTGGGACAAGACTTGGGAGAAGCGGAGTTTTGTCGCTTATTTCATCCCGTCCAGCCAGACGAAATATCAGACGGAATGGCTTCAGGATGAGTTGGCAGGTGGTATCTCGCCGCAAGGAGCTATCACGGCAAGCGGGACATCAGGATATGCATACCTCCCTTACCACCAAAACCAGCCGCGTTTTACCTTGAAGGGGCTCGGGACCAGCCATATTGAGGCAGTTCCCAATATGTATTATGCCCATATGTATGCGGAGAACAAGAATTTCAAGCCGACCCGGAAAACCGCCACAAGCCCGGTTTATGTGCCGCTTGAGTTCAACCCGCTATTCACGACATTCGAATTGACGCTGACAAATCCTTTGGATCATCCGATTGGCATTTTGGGCATTCTGTTTGAAGACCTTCAGCAGAAACTCAGTGGATCGATGGTTATCACAGATATTACGAATCCGATCGGTTCCTATTCTATTGGTGGAAATGGGGGGCAGGATACGGCTGGCTTGTACATTTACCAGTTCGACCACTTCTACGCGGCCCCTGTGGATAATCCGACGAATTTTGTGGAATACAAGACCCTGCAGGTTCCGGCCAATGGTTCGTTCACGTTTACGTTCTTCTGCCACCCGAAGACCTACAGCCGGATGCAACTGCAAATTTATTATGATGTTGTTCGGGTGCAAAGCGTATATGGTGATACTTATGCGCAAGACATCTTGCAATTGAAGAACTCCAGCGGGCAGTATTATCAGTTCGACGCGTTCAAGAAACACATCCTGACCATCGGAATTCCCGAATCGGTCGAGGACTATATGCATGCTTTCGGTTATTGATAATGAAGACTATGAAAACGAATAAACGGTGTTACAAGGCACCCAAGGTTCTCCAGGAGGCAGAAGTCCTGCTGGAATACCCTTTTGTCGCTTCCGGAGAGGAGGAAGAGGATCTTTCCTTTACTGTGACTACAGTGGATCAGGATGTCGTGGAGCATAATACGGACGGAGGCGCTTCTCCGGACTCTTGGTATTGGTAATGAATTGGATAGGAATATGAAAGAAAATAGATGCATTTTATTCTTCTGGGCCCTACTCATGATAACGTTGTTTGTTTCATGTTCAAAGGAGCCTGGACATGGGTTGAACGAGGGAGATGTAATCCGTTTCACTGTCCAGAGTGCCGATATGGAGACGCGGACGATGTATGGGGAACGGACTTCCACGAAGCAGCCGATTTTGTGGACCACCGGTGACCAGATTCATATCGTGATGTACAACCCGTCCGATTATTCGGGAGACCATCAGTATGCCGTTTATCAAGTTAAGGCTGGCGGTAACAAGACCGCCGAGATTGAACCGGTCGGTGACCCGCTGACCTGGAAAAGCACCCAGACGAAAGTGGTGGCCTACTATCTGCCGAACTTTGTCGCTGGAATCTATCCGGAAATGGGAAATAAAGGATCTGTAATCTGTCGCTTTTATTCTACGCAAGAAGGAACCGTTGATAGTTGGCCTGAAGATTATGACCAGAATACGAGTCCCGTTCAAAACATGAGCCACGGCCCCATGTATGTCAGTCCTACTGATATTACTTCCGGTGTAGTGACCCTCTCTTTTGCACCGCTGTTCACTTCTTTTGAGATAACATTGAGAAACACTTTTACATACGCCCGATATGTCTATGGTGTCAGGATTTGGAATCGTGACGGATCACCTATTGTCGGTGATTATGTAATCCATGATATTACCCAACCTCTTTCAGGAAGTATCGAAGAGACATATTTCGCTTCTGAGTATTATGCCGGAATTGATTACTCCGATGGAACTGGTGGCCCTTATGCCGATAGTTATCTGGCTCGAGTCAATGGAACGGCTGAGGGAAATGGAAATGATGGAACGTTCACTTTCACAATTTTTTGCTGCCCTTTCTCTTTTTCCAATATGTATGTCCAGGTATGTGGAGGAGAAGGTTATTCTGCGGAAACGCAGACGACATTTACATACGCGTATCCTCTGACTAACTCTGGATCATTCATCTCATTTGCGGCCCAGAAGAAACACGCCTTAGAAATAACGTTGCCAACCTATTAAGTAAGCCTCCGAGCAAGTACAGTAAGTGACATGTCATAATATGCAAGTCGCAGATTATGATTTTTCCGCAGAATACCAGGAATCCCGACCGGAATTCCCGGACCAATAATAGGCATTCCCCGGCGGACAGGGAAACGGAAACATAAAAATGTGGCGAAATGTTTCCGGTTGTTTCAAAGAAACATTTATTTTTCTCCCTTACCGGGAGATTGTGACGTTGCGTAGGGTTACGGACCTGAAGCCTTGGTCGTTCCAGGAGACGATGGGGGTGAGGGCGCCCGTTATACCCGTGGCGGTGATGTCCTCCAGGGTGAGGTCTTCGGCGACGGAGCCTGCCCGGACGCTGGTGGAAACCGGGGAGGAGAGCTGTTCGAACAGCAAGTCATGCAGGTGGATGCCCCGGGCTGTGCCGGGAGCGGCTCCCCAGGCGCCGGGCTCCAGGCTCACGCCGAAGAGCATGTTGTTGCGCCGCGTCTCGCCGCTGGTCCGGTGCGGATAGGCTCCGGGACCATATAGGTGGCAGTGGTGGATCTCCACCCCGTCGGAAGGCATGATCATGCGTACGCCGTTGCAGGAAGAGTTGATTTCGCAGTCGTGGATGCGCATGTCTTCCCAGTAGCCGCCGGCGATGGCGTCGTCCCCCGTCTCGAAGCGGCAGCCGGCAATCTCCACATGCCTGCAGCCCCGGATATGGATGCCGTCCCAGCCCTCGGTGATATGGACCCCCTGGAACACCGCGTTTTCCAGGGCATAGCCCAGAAACGCATAATTTGCCGCCCGGGTAATGGAGACGCCCTCCATCCGGAAGTCCCGGGCCTCTCCGATGATGATGGTATGCGGTCCGCGCATGTTCTCTTCCCCCAGGGAGTCGAAGACATGCCGTCCGTCGATGAGTCCTTCTCCCGTGACCGAGGCCCCGTCAATGCCGTTCCCATGCAGGAAGGCCTTCATCCAGCGGCGGTCGCCCGTGTTGTTGGCATTGGCCGAATCTCCGCCGCTGTCGTACATGGACAGATCATGTTGCGGGATGAAGGAGGCATACGCCTCCGGATCTTCGACCCCCAGGAGCACAGCTCCCTTGTCCAGATGCAGGTTCACCCGGTCCTTGAGGAACAGCGACCGGCACAGGAACGTCCCTTCCGGTACGCGGACGGTCCCGCCGCCCGAAAGCGTGCAGCTGTCGATGGCCGCCTGCACCGCCGCCGTACACTCCGTTACCCCGTCGCCCGTGGCTCCGAAAGCCGTAACGTCGAAAACCCGCGGTTCTTCATTCACCGTCCCGCATGCTGTGAGGGCTATCAGAACCCCTATCCCAATCTTTCTCATCGTATTGTAAATGAAATATCAGAAACAGTTCCGCAGCACCTCCACGACGCTCGTGGACTTGCCCATGGTATAGAAGTGGACGGCGGGGGCGCCTTCGTACAGGAGGCTGCGGCACTGGGCGGTGCACCATTCCACGCCGATGCGGCGGACGGCTTCGCGGTCGTCTCCGGCCTTCCGGACAGCCTCGGTGAGCTCCACGGGAAGGTCGATGGAGAAGGATTCCGGCAACAGCTGCACCTGGCGGGCCGTCGTGAGGGGCTTGAGGCCCGGGATGATGGGCACGGAGATGCCCGCGTTCCGGCAGCGGTCCACGAAGCGGAAAAAGACCTCGTTGTCGAAGAACATCTGGGTGATGATGCAGTCCGCCCCCGCATCGACCTTCTGCTTCAGGAAGGCGATATCCGTCTCCAGGTTCGCCGCCTCGAAGTGCTTTTCCGGATAGGCGCCGACACCGATGCAGAAGCGGTCCCCGCCCTCCACCCTGCGGATGGCGCGGACCAGTTCGTCGGCATGGGAGAACCCGCCCGGGGTGGGGGTGAAACGCTTTTCGCCCGTCAGGGAATCCCCCCGCAGGGCCATGACGTTGTCGATACCCAGGTACTGGAAATCCTGGATGAGCCACTCGATTTCCGATGCCGTATTCCCCGCGCAGATGACATGCGGGACCACTTCCACCTGGTACCGCGCCTGGATGCTGCCGCACACGGCGACTGGAGAGACACGGCTGCGGGTGACCTCCCGGCGGAAAGTTCCGTCGGGGAGGGAAACGAACCGGACCTCGTCCCGGTGCGTCGTGACGTTGATGTAGCGGGGCTTGAACTCCATCAGGGGGGCGATGTTCCCCAGGAGTTCATCCTTGGTGATGCCGCCGAGGGGCGGAACGATTTCCAGCGAAGGGAAAGGATGGCGGGGATCCAGCAGGTCGGTGATTCTCATAGCAGATGGGAAAGGAAGGTCCGCGCCTCGTCGGGAGAGAACCCGCGGGCCGCGGCATAGTGTTCGTATTGGCCCGGGCCGATGTGCCGGATTTCCGGATATCCGGCCTCGGGGTGCAGGACGATGAAGCCGCAGATGGCGGCGTCGGGTTTCATCGCGCAGCTTTCGGTCAGGGTGATGCCGATGTCCTCCGGCAGCAGCCGCAGGATGTCCCGCTTGAGGCTGTGGTCGGGGCAGGAGGCGTAGCCGGCGGCCGGCTTGGCGATGCGGGCGCCCGCGGGCAGCCAGGCTTCCAGCCGGCGGTCCAGCCAGGTGGATGCCGCCTCGGCGAGGGTGACGCGGACGGCGCGCTCCATCAGGGAGTCGTAGTCGGGGTGGCAGGCTTCGCAGGTGCAGGAGATTCCTTCGCTTCGCTCGGAATGACAGGAGGAATGCTCGGAATGACAGGAGGAATGGACGCTGATGGCGAAAAGACCGAAGGGACCGGTGCCTTCCGGGGGGACGAAATCGGCCAGGGAGCGGCCGGGGGCCTCTTCCTGCCGGAGCATGGGCAGTTGCGCGGGGCCGAGGTCGATGCGGTCCGCATCCCGCCGCGCGGCGAAGAACCGGGCGGCGATCCGAACGGTGACGGCGCCCTCCCGGACCATCCGGTCCAGGACGGCCTGCCCTTCGGCGGTGAGTTCCGCCGATTCCCGGACGCCCCAGACGAGCCGGAACATCGGCCAGTCGAACAGGGGAACGAGCTCTTCCAACGGGATTTCCGTGAGCGGAAGATCCTCCGGGACGGTGCGCAGGTAAGACTCCGGGGCAAAGCCTGCCTCAGCGGGGGCCGGTACGCTCTTCCGTCCCTGATGCAGCGCCCGGATCCGGGCCTGCTTCGCATGTTGGGAGGCCTCGAAGGCTTCCCGGTCGCGGAGACATTTTTTCGCCAGGACGGCCCCGGCCGAGGCGTCCGGCGCATAAAAGACGTGCTCGTAAAGCGGTGCCAGCTTCACGGCCGTATGCAGGGCCGATGTCGTGGCGCCGCCGATGAACAGGGGCGTATCCAGCCCGCGTGCGTTCATCTCTCGGCACAGCTCCTCCATCTGGAACAGCGACGGAGTGATGAGCCCGCTTACGCCGATGAGGGCGGCATGATGTTTCTCCGCGGCCTCCAGGATGGTCTCCTTGTCCACCATCACGCCCAGGTCCACCACCTCGAATCCGTTGCAGCGGAGGACGATGCCGGCGATGTTCTTGCCGATGTCATGGACATCCCCCTTGACCGTCGCGTGGATGACGACGGGCTTCTGCGTGGCCTGCTCGCTTTCCAGCATGTACGGTTCCAGGATGGCGACGGCGTCCTTCATCACCTTGGCCGACTTGACGACCTGCGGGAGGAACATCTTCCCTTCGCCGAAGCGTCGTCCGACCTCCTCCATCCCGGCCATCAGCGGCCCCTCGATGACCGCCACGGCGCTCCCCAGCCGCTCCAGGGCGGCCCTGACCGCTTCCTGCAGGTGCTCGGCACGGCCGGTGATGAGCATCTGCCGGAGAGATTTCTCGACTCCGCCTTCGGCTTCGCTCGAAATGACAGGAACCTTGTCATTCTGAGGAGGGCACAGTCCTTTCTTGTCATTCTGAGGAGGGCGCAGCCCGACGAAAGAATCTGATTCTTCGCTCCCGCCCGAAATGACCGCCGTCAACCGTTCCAGCGCATCCGGCACCCGGCAGAGGATGAGGTCCTCCACGGCCGTCCGCAAATCCGGCTCGATGTCGTCATACGGCAGGACCATCCCCGGATTGACGATGGCCATGTCCAGCCCGGCGCGGATGGCGTGGTACAGGAAAACGGCGTGCATCGCGCTCCGGACGGGGTTGTTGCCCCGGAAAGCGAAAGACAGGTTGGAGATGCCGCCGGAGGTATGGACCCCGGGAAGATTCTCCTTGATCCAGCGGACCGCCTCGATGAAATCGATCCCGTAGCGGTCGTGCTCGGGGATGCCCGTTCCGATGGACAATACATTGACATCCAGGATGATATCCTCCGCTGGAATGCCGATGCCGGTGAGGAGCCGGTACGCCCGCTCCGCGACGGCGATCTTCTTCCCATAGGTGGTCGCCTGCCCTTCCTCGTCGAAGGCCATGACGACCATGGCGGAGCCGAGGCGGTGGATTTCCGCGGCCTTTTCCAGGAAGGCGGCCTCCCCGCCGGCGAGGCTGATGGAGTTGACGATGCATTTGCCCTGGGCGTTCTTGAGTCCCGCGAGGATGCAGTCCCAGTGGGACGAGTCGATCATGAGGGCGGCCTTCGCGACGGCGGGGTCGTTCTCCAGGGTGCGGACGAAGGTTTCCATGCACCGGGGCCCGTCCAGCATGCCGTCGTCCATGTTGATGTCGATGATGCTGGCACCCCCCTCGATCTGCCCGGCCGCCACCTCCAGGGCGGCGTCGTAGTTCCCCTCGGCGATGAGCCGGGCGAACTTCCGGGAGCCGGCGACATTGGTCCGTTCGCCGATGAGGGTGAAGTTCCGTTTTTCCGTGTCGATGAGATAGGCATCCAAGCCGCTGACTGTCAATTGACTGGATGGCTCTTTCGACGGGGCGGGGGACAGCTCCGGGAGGGCGGCGATATGCTCCGGCGTAGTGCCGCAGCACCCGCCGGCGATGTTCACGATACCGTCCAACCGGGTCATCTGGGCCGCCATCTGCTCCGGCGTCTGGTCGTAGCCGCCCAGCTCGTTGGGAAGGCCCGCGTTCGGATAGCAGATGACCGGCACGTCGCTGAAGGCGGCGATGTCCCTCACCAGCGGCAGGAGCCCGTCGGCCCCGAGGGAGCAGTTCACGCCGAAAGCGGTCAGCGGATAGTGCCGGACCGCAGTGTAGAACGCCTCCAGCGTCTGGCCGGTCAGCGTCCGCCCGCTCCGGTCGCCCACGCTCACCGACACAATCACCGGGAAGGGTTCCTTGTCGTTCCGGGCGGTTTTTTTATTGTCATTTCGAGCGGAGCCGCAGGCGGAGTCGAGAAATCTCGTCTCCACGGCATACAGCGCCGCCTTTACATTCAGCGCGTCGAACGCCGTCTCGATCAGCAGCAAGTCCACACCGCCCTCAATGAGGGCCTCCGCCTGCTCGCGGTAGCTCTCCGCCATCTCGTCGAAACTGTAGGGCCTTTCCGCCGGGCGGGCGATGTCCGGGGCGAGTGTCAGCGACTTGGAGGTCGGGCCCATGCTGCCGGCCACCCAGACCTTACGGGGGGCACCGGCGCCGTCATGCCCGGCCTGACCGGGCATCCGCATCGCCCGGTCCGCACATGCCCGGGCGATCCGGGCCCCGGCGAGGGCCATCTCCCGCGCCCGTGCCTCCAGCCCGTACTCCTTCTGGGAGATCCGGTTGGCACTGAACGTGTTCGTTTCGATGATATCGGCCCCGGCAGCGATATAGGCCTCATGGACGGCCGCGATGATGTCCGGCCGCGTCAGGTTCAGGCATTCGTTGTTCCCTTTCAGCAGGGTGGGGGTGCCTTCGAAGGCGCCCCGGCGGAAATCTTCTTCCGTCAGGGAATACCGCTGGATCTGGGTCCCGGTCGCTCCGTCCAGGCGGAGCACCCTTTCCCGGAGGGCTTGCTGTAAACTGTCCATCGTCGCAAAGATACGGAAAATCGCTGAGATTCAGCGGGAAATGGCTATCGGCCGAAACGGAAGGACCGGACGGACAGCGGGGCGTGGGAGGCCGCCAGATACAAGGTTTCCCGTTCCATCGGTCCGCACTCCACGGGGAGGGTGATTTCCTTCCACTTCCAGCCCGTATCCGGCAGGGTGGCGGAGGCGATGATTGGCCCGTCCGGGGACCCCTTCCTTACCTCCAGAATGCCTTCGGGGTTTCCTGTCAATATACTGAGTGTCAGGCTGTTCGGCGCTTCGGGAAAACTAAAGTAGCGGTAGCAGGCCCATTGCCCGTCCTCCCGGAAGGAAATGTAGGAGTAGGCGCCCTTCTTCAGCTGGAAGATGCCCGGCTTCCGTCCGGTGGAGTATTCCACCGCACCGCCCGCCTGGACCGTATCGCCGGTTCCGAAGGCGCCGCGCACCCCGGATGTGCTCATCTTCACTTCCCGGATCGTCCCGTCGTCATTGAATACCAGGGGCTCCAGGTTGGGCACCCGCGTCATCCGAAGCCCGGGAACGCTCTTGTGATACTGCAGCCAGTATTGGCCCTGGAAGGGCTCGAAACTGCCGTGGACATTGCCCGCGTTCGGGTAATTGTGGTTGGTCACGATGAGCCCCCGGTACGTATAGGGCCCGAGCGGGTGCTTGGCCGTCAGGTAGGCCATCCGGGTGGGTACGGCGCCGTTCTCGGCAATCTTCCCCGTGTTCTGGATGTAGATGTAGTAGTAGGTGTCGCCCCGTTTCCGGAGGGAAGGGCCTTCGAAGGGCTCGTTGTCCGTGGGCATGAACGGGGTCATGTCCCGCACGGTCTCCGGCAGGATGCGGGAATAGTCGTCCGGATCCAGCTGGGCCACGATGAACTTGGGGAGGGCCAGATAGACCTTCCCGTCGTCGTCCACCAGGATGCCCGGGTCGATGTGCCCGAGTCCCTCGCCGTTCAGGGTGATGGTCCGGGCGTTCGTATAGGGGCCTTCCGGACGGTCGGCATCCAGCAGGAAGGCCTTCCCGTTATTGGTACAGGCGGCCATGTGATACTTGCCTGTCTGGGGATCGCGAAACACGTCGGGGGCCCACAGCCGGATGCCGTCCCCCTTGACCTCTTCCGGGATGTCCTTCAGGTTCAGGGCCTCTCCGGCATCGGTCCAATGGCGAAGGTCGTCGGACCAGATGACATGGTAATTGTCCGAGCACCACTCCACGCGGCCGTCGCTTCCCAGCCCGTCATAATGGTCCCGGGAACCGAAGAGGTACATCCGTCCGTCGAAGACATGGGGCTCACCGTCAGCGATATACAGGTCCCAGGCGGGCGGGAGGATGGGGTTCTGGGCCTCATAGCCCACGGTGACCAGGCAACTGTCCTTCGCGCCGGTGCGCGGGTCGCTCGCCATGATCCAGGCGTCACCGTTTCCCAGGGCGAGGACTTCGCCCCGGCCGTCCACCTGCGCCACTTTCCCGTCGGTCGATGTCCAGACCAGGCCGCGGGGAGCCGGACCGTTCACGTTGACCCGGACCCGGTCTCCGGCGTCCAGCATCGTGGCATCCCGGTCCAGGGACCAGGGCCCGTTTTCCGTCCCGCAGGAGACCAGGGCGGCAAGAAGTAGAATGGATCTTTTCATAGGGCTGGCTGTGCGTATGTTTTCCGGATGAAACGTTCTTTGCTCCTTTCATCTTACAACTTTCAAAAATACAAAATCCTGCTCTTCCCTGCAAATGGTTATCCTTGTTCCCGTCCTCGCCTCCCTAACCTGGCGTTCTACCCCCATTCCCCTTGGGGGTTGTAGGGAAAAAATGAGCCGGGGCGGCAAGACGGAAGAAGCGCGGGATGTCATCCTGCGCTCCTCACTGCGTTGTGTTCCGGAAAAGGAACTTGTCGACTGGAAATGGTCTATTCCGGGTTGTCTTCCTCCTGTAGGAACATCTTATGGAAGGAATAGGTCGTAGTCGACCCTCCGGTTTTCTTGGAAATGACGAGCTTTTCCTTGGACAGTTCGAGTACGTCGTAAGTTCCATGTAAATTCATGACTTCCTTGAGCCCTTGTCTCAGCACGACGGGATCGTCAAATGAAACCTGATGCTTCTGGTCATTGTAAGCGTACCTGGAGACATCGACATCGACGTGTTCCAAATCGAACCCGGTGAGTGATCCCGTTTTGCCGAATGCCATCCGTATCCTGTTCAGACACAGGTAGAAATGTTCGCTGGAAAAATCGGTAGTTTTGATTGTTTCCCTGTCAACGGTCTTGGAATCAAGCATCCAGACACCGTAAATGGTACCGGTTAAGTCCCCGGTATTGGTGACACCTTTTTCACAGGAAGTAAAAAGGGCCAGACAGGCGAAGGCCGCCGCAAGAAGCAATTTTTTCATATCGTTCCAAGTTTAATGTCGGTACGGAATGCATCAATTACCGTTCCAAACTGATGCTCGGGCGGGGATTGCTTATTTTACAGTGGTAAATACCCCTGTTTGGTGAAGGGAATGCCCTCCAGCACGACGACCGCGAGCTTGACGGGCATTTTGGAAGAGAAACTCACGTCGTACAGGGAGATATCGACCGTCCTGTCGTCCAGGTCATAGCTGACCTTGACGTTTTCCTGCTCATAGAGGGCGTCACCGATTTCGATGACGGACAGTTTTCCGTGGTAGGCGGCTTCTTCGGGAAGCGGTGTCTCGCTGGCGGGTTTGGTGCAGCCGAAAAGCAGGGCGGCGGCTGCGAAAGTAAGGAGCAAATACTTGCAAAGGTAGTCCGTTCCCCCTTGCGCGTCAACTCTTATTTGTGATAGGTCAGATTCTGTCAATGTCCACGAGCCCGGCGGCGGCGAGGGAATCCGGTTCGATGATGGCGATGCAGGGGGTCATGGTGGCAGGTCGTTTCCGTGATTCCGCAGCAAAGATGGAAAGAAATGTGAAAAAAGTTTTCAAAATATTTGCAGAATCAAAATAAGTTCGTACCTTTGCAATCCCGAAAGGGAAGATCACTGACAAATTGGTGCGGTAGTTCAGTCGGTTTAGAATACCGGCCTGTCACGCCGGGGGTCGCGAGTTCGAGCCTCGTCCGCACCGCTTAAA
>Ga0310697_10005182_pt1 | contig 12658 bp, 27 predicted proteins | sample 172DNAGHGlowgp2_FD_203883 | JGI IMG/M metagenome (GOLD analysis project Ga0310697, IMG submission 203883) | Sheep rumen microbial communities from Palmerston North, Manawatu-Wanganui, New Zealand - 1728 DNA GHGlow gp2 (v2) (version 2) | ecosystem: Host-associated > Mammals > Digestive system >... | reverse complement strand
TTTATTTAAAAATACCTCTGCCACTAAGATATGAACGTATTTATCTCTAAATTTTCGGACAGGGCGTCCTTCGTTGTCTTTATTAAGGAAACCAGGAGTAACGACGTGTTTATACCTTACACTTCTAACTAAACCAAGTGGGTGTATCCAATATTTTTTCGAATAATGTAATTTCCACTCGGTATCGTCAATGTCCTTTTCTTGTATACCAATACTTGCTAGGTACTCAGTTAGTTGTAGGTTTATTTTTCTCCAATAGTATCCTTGCGATCTACAATTTTTAATAATAGCGCGTGTTATATTAGATTTCTTAATGTTTTTCTCCAAGAGTTCTTCTTCAGTTAGTTTAAAAACAAGTTGTGTTTTTTCTTTATCTTCGTAAGCTAGGTATAAATATTCCCCTTTCCAACGCCCCCTGTTTTTATTCTGATTATTCTCTTTCTTAGTTACCCACCTTAAATTAACTATTGAAAAATTCTTCCTATTTCTATCTTTATGATCCACCTCAATTTTATTTATTGGGTCTATGTTTGGAATAAATATTTTCGCTAATGCGAGGTGAATGAGAAGATTTATGCAAAATACATTTTTACGAGATAAATTGTAGTATGGATAACAACCTTTTCCAATTTTTTTCAATCCTTTCGGACCTTTACATTCTCCTTTTCTATTTATAAAATATTGATCAAATCTTTTATCTATCATACTTAGACAAAACCAATCTTCTTTACTATCATCAAAGAAATAGTCCATTATTTCATTAGTGTCAGGATTCCAGACAACTACTTCTTCGCCTATTTTCCCGACTCTATAATTTCCTGGATCTATGTTATCTCGATGTTGTAAGAAAATTTTATCTAAGTCTTTGTTCTCTAATTGTTTCTTTAGGTCTGCGCGTATCATGTTTTTATTTTAATTTTTAACTAATCTCATCAACTGCGGATTGTCCCTATCTAATAGATTGTTACTATCCCTAGTACTATTAGCTTAACAGGAGTTCCCCGCTTTTAATAGAATTATACAGTATATATTTCTATATACTAGGACTATATCCTAATCCTTTCCATCGATCATATGGTTTTTTAGTATCAAGATCTTCTGGAATACCCTTATTATCAAACTTATCATCTGGATAATAATAAGTTATTTGTCCTGTTGTCTTACTGATTCCCCTAAAGAGTGGAGATAATGCTCTATATACCATTCCATGTTCTATTAGGAATCTCGCAAATTTACTGAATAAATATATTATTTCATTGAATATAGCATCTCCGTCCGGATCGGCATCAGTTGCTATGATCACGCGATTATAACGAGACTTTCTCTTAATAACCTCATGCGCCTCTTCGTAGTTTAATCCGGCTCCTACCCAATTTATATCAAGTCCGAGTCCGATAACCTTGAAGATATCATAAATAACTTTAGACTCTAAAGCTCGATCAACACCCTTATCAGTTACATTCAGAATCTTACCTCTTAATGGTAAAATTGCATGGAATTTTGTATCTTTTCTTCCTGCAATCAAGGACCCACCAGCTGATAAGCCTTCACAAATTAGAATTTCACATTCACTTCTATCTCTGCTAGTAGCATCAGCAAATCCTTTTGGTAGATCAGCTCTACTTCTATATTGATTTATTCCGCTATTAGCATCAATAAATTTCTGTGCCTTATCTGCAGCACCAATACTCTTCATTGATTCAGCAAGTTTATCTAATTTCTCCACATGAAGATCCCAATATTCAGGGTTTTGCCTGAATATTTTTTCGATATCTTTAACAACATCAACGAAGTCCGATGATTTTACCTTACTAATACTTTTTAATCTAGTTTTAGTTTGGCTATCGAATACAACCTCACCAGCTAGGATAATAACACAAAGCTGAAGACCATTTAAGAGGCAATCATGCTTTATTTTATAATAATCCTTCAATGCAGCTTTATATACAGATTCTGCAATTTGTATATGTTGTCCCTGATTTACATCAAGGCCATTAACACTACCTATTTCAGTTTTCTGTCCTAATCCAGGGTCAGCTTCAAATGTCATATAGATACCAACTTGTTTATTGAAACTAGTATCTTTTGGCTCAACCATTCTAATTAATTCAAATTTAAATGGCTTGAACGTATTATTCACTAACTGCCCATCAACTACAATATTAATTTTTCTCTTATAAAACTTTTCCTGTATCATAAGAAAATACTGTAAGTTTCTGATAGGAACCTCTGCATTAGTAGATTCAAAGATCTCTGGGTCCGGTTTAAAAAGAACAATAGTACTTTGTCCCTCAGGTATAGAAGTATAGCCTCTAATACCCTTGAAGATAGCTTTTTCTATGTCTTTTAATCTACCAGCTCCTTCTGTAACTAATTCACCCTTGTGACAGAATGCCACATAGAACAAATCTCTTTTACTTCTAGGTCCACTGTTTTCCCATAGTTCTTTAACTGCTGGAATAGATTTATAGTAATTATCCTCAGTGATCCTAGACAGTAGCCAATATTGATCAGATAAGAAATTACAACATGCCGAGCCTACGCCATTCATACCAACTCTACTTACATCAGTTGAATCAAATTTAGATCCACTATGTAATTCACTTATACTAAGATAAGCTTGAGTTACTCCTGGTTTATCTTTAGACATGCTGATAGGTATACCTCTACCATTATCAGCTACAAAACAAAAACCATTTAAGTTATTGCTAATTAATACTGTATCTCCATATCCAGCTGATATTTCATCGCATGAATTGTCAATAATCTCTCGAAAGATCACATTGGCATTTTCGTTTGTTGAAATATACATGCCGTATCTTTTTCTTACAGCATCTCTTGGTTTTAGAAATTCAATAACTTCTTCTTTTATCTTTTTAGCCATAAAAATAAAAATTTATATTACAAGTATAAGGTAATAGGTGGAAGAAAAAAGAAAAAACCATATTTGGGAAAAAAGAAGGGTGCCTACCATTAAGATAGGCATCCAGAGTTAGTATTCGTAGTCCCCTAGACATACTAGGTTAAATTTATAATTACCTAGGTATACAGCCATACCAGTTCCTACTTTAAGCCAGTTTTCCTGATATCCTGTACTCTTTTTTCTTACATATAATGTTCTTTCTCCAGGTTTTCCCATATCCCTGAAGGTACTCCAGTCTATTGCAGGAGCTTCTTGTGCTAATGAAATTATGTGATTTAGATTAATACAGTCATCAAAAGCAAAGCTTCCTCCTTCTGAAGTATTTACGGCGATATTAATTCTTTTAACATCTTCTCCGAGAACGATTGCGTCTAGTCTTGTACAGTTTGCAAATGCATGAGCTCCTATATCGATCACCTTTCTTGGTATAGATATACTAGTGAGCTCCGTACAAAAATAGAATGCATAATCAGGGATTCTGGTAATAGGTCCGCTAAAGACTAATTTACCAAAATCATGTCCTTCATAATAACGATTTTCTACTAGATCTATTGCGCCGAAGTTTTCTATGATAAAAATATCACACGGCTTTTTATTGTAGGTTGTATAGTAAATACAATTCTCAGGCTGATGTGTAAAATCATAACCAAGTAACTCAAAAGAGAATGCTCTTTCTTTTTCCGTTTCTAGAATTATATTTACAAATTCCACTACATCGGATATGTCGGTTTCTCCATCTCCGTTAAGATCTAATCCAGGGTCATAATTCCCCAGAAGAATATCGTTTACTAGTGCAGTTACGTCTTTTTCATCAACTATTCCATCCCCATTTTTGTCATACTTCATAATTTCTTCATGAGGTAATTGTCTTAATTTCATTTTTGGGGTGTCTTGTGTTGGATGATAAACTTCTACAAAACCTCCATCAACAAAGAGTGTTTTGAGTGTTAAGATAAACTTTGTCCAAAGTCTATAAAAGAATCTTTTCATCTGTCTAAATAAAAGTTTTTGTCTGGAAGCATTGAGCTTTTCACTTCAGATTCCTTAATTTCTCTTGCATTAAATACGTCGCCGAATTCATCAGTGCTTACATAATAAGGAGCCTTGTAAAGTGATCTAAGATCAATTTTTCCTGTTTTAAATTCTTCTAGGTTTTCTTCTGTTGTTTTCGCAGTTAAGTAGAGAAAATCTCCCAAGCTATTAATTTCATACAATGTGTTTATGTAAAGCTGTTTGTTTTCATCTTCTGCCACTACTACCTGCGGTCCATCATAATAAATAATGATTTCTGTAGTCTTTAGTTTCATAATATCATGTTTTTATAATTGGTGTTCCTTGTGAATCATCGAAAGATGGATAAGATTCTTCGTCTTCCTCCTCTTCTTTTTCTACGTCAGGAAATATATATAATATTTTTCCCAACTGCTCTCTATCATCACAATAATATGTAAAAATTTCTTTTGCTCTTTTACGAGCAGCTAAGTATTCTTTTTTATAATCCATGTGATTTATATATTTAGTTATAAGGGATTTAAGTTAATTAATAGGAGTTTATTACACCAAAAAAGGAAAGGATATCTATAAAAGATACCCTTTTCGTTTTAAAGTTTTCTTAAGTTCGTATTATCGTTTTTGTACTGTTTGATAAGCCAATCTAAGAATTCCATCCTATTAGGATCGTCGTAATGTATCCACCAAAAGAATTCTTTAGTTCCATCAGCTTTGAATTTTTCTTTTGCATTTTCAAAAGTGAATTCCGGAAAATATTCTATAAGTGCACGATCTCTCCATATACCATAACTAGCTAGTGCTGAACTTATTGCAGAACATAACCCTATATTGGATTGTTCTGTTCGAATCTTCTTTGTAAGTGTCAATACACTTTCTCTTCTTACAGGTAACCTGAATAACCTGATAAAAAGTAGTTTTACTATATTCATTTTATTGTATATTTTATTCTTAGATATTCACAATTATGATTGGGATTTCTTGCAGAACAGGTTGAGCACCTCTCATTATAATAATCGGAGGGTCTGGTACATGTATATTCCCAAAAATAATCTTCAGTATGCGTAATATTATCCATCTCTTAAGTTTTCTTTATCGTTCTTATATTGTTCTATCAGCCAGTCTAGGAATTCTTTTCTACCAGTATTCCAATCTTCTTCAGTCCACCAGGTAAATGTTTTATCTGCACCGAATTCTTTGGCATTTTCGATAGTAAGTTTTGGAAAACATTTTTTCGCGGATACCTGTAAGCCATACTCGTTTATTGTGCCTTGTATTATTGTATATAATCCAAGGCGAGCTTTGACTTTCTTTCTTGCTCTCCTTAATAAATCTACTCTTGTTACTGGAAGTTTAAGAAGATCACTAATTAATGGACCTATCATAATAACATCATTTTATTTAGAAGAATTAGTGCTGTTACGTACACGTCTATTAGGTTTTCAGAAGATATCTCTATCATATTTTCCGAACCTTTTTTGCAATACTTACATTGCCACTTATTATCGAACCAGTTTACCGATTTCTCATACTCTTGTATTTTCTTCGGTAAAAGGTCAAATAACGCTTGTGAAGACCAGCAAGGCAATGTATCTGTAGCTATTTCACCTATAGGAACATCACCGAGTACCATTGGGATTCCACCAAATCTCCATTCAGGATTATCACTGGTACAGTACTTGATGTAAGCTAGGTTTGAACTCCCTTTAGGAAGAAATTGTGAAAGTTCCTTGCTTTGTTCTACTGTAGTATAATCTATTTGCCCCATTTAAAATAGTATTTTGGAAATTTGACTATCTTTTCAGCTTCTTTTTCACACAGATCTAAGCTAGCATAAGTCTGGCGTTCTACCCAATGATTCCACCAATGCCTTTTAGTGTAAATAGCCCATTCTCCTGCCATATTTGGCCTAGGATTTTTCTTGGCTTCTTCCGAATAGTCTACTTTTACCCACATGATTCTTATATTTGTTTATATATTCTGTTGCGTCTGGACCAATATTATTAAGATCCTTTATCTCTTCCCAGTCCTTGTCAAGCTGTTCCGGGGGAGTTTCTTTGAAATATTTTTCTAGGCTATCTGCTATTTTTCCCATTGATGATATTTTCTATTTTAATTACCCTACAATTATTATATTTATATTTCAATGCTTTATTCATTGCCTCACTTTCACTATCAAATTTCTTTGCAAAATAGGCATCGTGTGACCACCAAAATCTTCTTGTCTTACTCCTATCAACTAAGTAGAGAGTTTTTACCACCGCAGTATTTTTTCTAGGAGTTTGTGTAATAACAAATTTCTCCTTATCTTTTTTTGAAAAACGCTTTTCTTTCTCGGCAATAAATTTTCTCCTTCTTACTCTAGAGTAGAGAGTGGTATGTGCATAATAACTTCCTTCAATGCCATCATATTGCTCAGATTGATGATAAGCTTCTGTATCTGTATTCATTCCCTTACAATCTCGTTAATGATTCTACATACATTATTAATATATCCATCTGTTAACTCTATGAAGTTAATATCCTTGCACTTGGATAACGAATAGATCATTAATGGGTTGTGTATAACAGCGATGACCTGAGTCTGTTCCTTGTGAAAGGAAAGAATCCCCTGAACTTCATTAATATTATTGATATCAAGGTTTCTGTCAGGCTCATCCATTAGGATTGTCCACTCTTCGTCATCATCAATCCTATGTTTCTCAATATATTCAATGTACTTAGGATACAATTCCTTTAGTGGTGAATAATCATAATATAGCTTAGCATTTTCACTATACATTCTTCGAATAAGAGAACTCAGTGCTATATTAACGCTTTCACCTGTAGATGATTGTTTCTGTGCGAAATAAGTTCCGAAAGAATCAAAATCGGGAGTGTTATCTATTGATGTCTCATCTTCATGACAAAGTCTGAATACATTTTTCTTATAGTCAGCGAACACACTAACTCCATCAGAGAATAAACTATTTAAACCGTACAATCGATTGATATTGGAGTTATACAAACCCTTATCACACTCTTTTTCTCCTACTAGGAGGTAGTATCTAATAAGATTTAGAAGTGTAGTTTTACCACTTCCATTTTCACCAACTATAATGTTTACCCCTTTATTGAACTTATATACCGTACCGTTCTTGAAGTTCTTCAAAGTGGATAAATAACCAATTGGTGATTTAGTGTTATCTACTATTTGTACTTCGGTTACCATTTAATTTGTATTTTAAGTTGTACTTTTTCGTAAGATCTTTTAGGAGTTTAGTCCAAATCTCTTCAGTTCTACCGTTACCGCCACCTAAACATTTCATCCTAGTTATCATTTCCTGTTCTTCGCAGGCAGGGATACCGGTTTCTTTTTCCAATCGCCCTAATTCAAATCTTAGATTATTAATTGCGACGTGAAAATTTGCATAAGTATAGCTACGAATATAATGGGGATCGGGATCACTAGATTTTCCCCAATCAGGGTTAGTAATATTGTCCCATAACATACTCATAAAGTTCAGAACTTGAAACTTAAATTCTGGCAAAGTCCTTGAACCTATCACTACTCCTTCTGTTTCTATTTTTATTTTCATCTGATAGTATCTCCTATATTGTACTTATCGAAATCCGCTTTTGAAACTATTGCACAAGGCATAATAATTTCATATTCGTGTCCGATAAACTCACTGTGGATTGGTGTGTCTACTTTTATAGCTAACATATAGGCGTCGTCTGTAGCTAACTTATCTAATACTGTATAACCTCTATAATCTTCAATATTATTATACTCTTTTCTAACTGCATAGTGAAACAGTATTAGGAAGAGTATAATTAAGAGTGTTATAAGCATTATTCGTCTCATAATAAGCTATTGACTTCTAGATTCACTTGGCAATAAGCGTTTGGATATTTATCCAGGACCTCATCTTCAGTGATCCAGCCATAACTCCACCAATCGTGGTAGAATTCAAACTTACCGTTTCTAACCCGGACTTTCTCTAGGTATCCATTTTCTCCGGAACTAAATGGGTCTGAGCGGCAGTCATGGATAGTTAGAACGCTGTGATGTAATTTCACTTCACTGCTTCCGTATTTTTCTTCAAATTTTTTCTTCCTGTCCATAGCTCTATTTATCTGACGTTTCTTCTGGTTGTATTTTATCTAGCCAAGTATTCAATGCTTCTATACACTTGTCTGGAATCTGTTTTGCCTTATCGTTTGATTGTATGTAATCTATGGTACCACCAAGACCATAAATCAAGTATGCATCTTTCTCTGTTGGTGTTACCACTAGTATCAAAAAAGAAACCACAAGTGAGTACAGTAACTTTTTTGCGTTTTTCTTTAATCTAGCTCTCTGATCTTCATCAAAGACGTGTTCATCGGAGAAGTCTTCTCGAAGAGCGATCATGAACCAACAGATTATCCAGGCAAGGAATAATCCAATTGTTAACCAACTTAATGCAGTATGAATTGCTCCAATTCTGCTAAGTAAATACATTTCTAACATAATTTTTCTGTTTTAAATTAAAATTAATAAATCTTTATATAATTAAAGAATTAGGCCTTTGAAAAAATAAAAAGCTCTCTATTTCTAGAGAGCCTTAAAATCTTCGATATCCATATAGTCAATGCCATAATTCTCTGCGGTCTTTTTATCTGAATCAGAGAATTGGCCAGGTTTACCACTAGCATCACCGATCATAAGCATATCACTTTTATTGATATTCATTTTCCATTGATTAATAATGAACTTCCAATAAGCGTTTTCTAACATACCGGTATTAGGTTTTCTATGCCCACAATCCTTGTCATTGGACGCACAGTAAACAAATTTGACTGGAATATGTAAATATTCTTCCAAAGATTTAGTTACATAAGCCATCTTTGCTTTTACAAAGTGTTTCTCATTAACCAATCCTTTTTCAATGCCACCCTGATTAGTGACAATTATTAAACCTTCGAAGTTATACTTTTTTATAGCATCTAGGACATCAAACTTGAATTTCATATCCCAGATACCAAGAGGAAATGTTTTTCCTGTTGCCGTCTCGATTAATGTTCCATCTAAGTCGGCAAATAGTACTTTTTTCTTATTCATTTTCTTCCTATTTTATAATAATAGTGATTAGCCTTATGTGCATATTCCCAAGTACCATCTTCAAATTCTAGGATCTTTTTCCCATCTAATTCACCAATATTTTTTACTATTACATAGTTTTTTCCTTGCCATGTTCTAGCATCTTCTTCCAAGTATTTCAATACATCTCCTACTTCAAATTCAACATATTCTTCCTTAGAACCAAAGAATAATTTAAAAAAGACTATTAGGTAAATAGAGGATAAGACACATCCTATAAAAATATTCCAAGTTAGAAAAAGATATACGGGAATTCCTATAAAAAATCCTATAATTAATAGTGCTAGAGTAGAAAGTGCCAGTATTAGTCCAACTATTAGGTAATCTTTAATCTTCATGGTATTTTAATTTTCTTAGATTTGTCGTATCATCTTTATACTGTTCTATCAGCCAATCTAGAAAATCTTCTCTACCAGTATTCCATTTTCCCATTTTCCACCAGTATTCATAGCGCGACATGAATTCTTCTACTGGTTTTGCTCCAAATTTTCGTGCATTTTCATTAGTGAATAGTGGAAATGCAGTAGATATAGAAATATCTAAGTCAAATTCCTGCCCCATTACATAGAGTAAACCTCCACATAGTCCTTTGCCAGTTTTAAGTGATTTTACACGCCTTAAGACTTCAACTCTCGTTACGGGTTTGGGTATATAAAAGAAATATACTTGAATAATCTTCAAAATAAACTTCTTTATAGCTCCCTTTATTTTTAATTTCCAATCATTCATCATATGCTAATTTTTTTAAATTAGTTTTATCATCTTTATAACAGTTTATCAGGTAATTTAAATATCTTTCCCTACCTGTAGACCAATTGTGTACTTCCCACCAAAATACACTGTAAGGATCTGCGCCAAATACTAGTGCACTTTTTCGATTGAACTCTGGGAAATACAACTTCGAGACAACATTTTTAGGTTCGGTAGGAATATTAAAGTCCCATAAAGCACATTTGATGGCAATACATAGACCACCAGTCCATTTATAGTCTCTAGCCCGTTTCAAGACATCAACTCTAGTGACCGGTAACCCAAATAAATTCTTAATGAATATTTTTATAGTATTCATAGTTTATCTGATGATTGAGATAAATACTTTTCAAGAATTTCCGCACAGTCTAGGTAAGCATCTTTTTTACCTTCGTAGTACTGTTCTCTACTGCCATCCATACTAGGTTGGCATTTTACTGCAGATTTTTTCTTTAAGTATTGAATAATATCTTTTAATGTCGTCATAACAATTATAAACCATTTCGTAAATAATACTTGATAGAATAAGTAACAAGTATACCATAAATAGTATAAAAGCTATTATATATTCCGCTATTATCCTAAACGGAAAACTAATAAAATGTAATATTCTTTTCATATATAAATTAGTGTTTTATAGCTTCTAAAAGGAATTTACTACCTTCTATTTATACGGGTTATTCTTTTCTGTTACTTCAATAGCTAAACCCTTTTCAATAAGACCTCTATAATCAAAGTGATTAGCATTTAGCCAATCATACTGATTAATTGATAATTCATCGCATAGTACTAAACCATATTCTTGTCTTTCTTCCTCTGTCATACTTGACATTGGACGTAAGATTGGCCTAAAATATGTAGCATCCACATATTCATCCCCGAAAAACATTGCCCAAGCATTTATATCTTGAATAGAATCTGTGTCATTGTAGATATGTTCAAACATCATACCCTTTAATTTGCCTCTTATTTTTGTGGTTATATGCTCTACATAAACCCCATAAGGCAACCTTGCATTTAGGTCTTTCAATAAAAGAAATTTTCCTTCTTGTGTCATATTTTATTATTTTCTTTTAACCAACAAATAATTTCAAATACTGCATCAGTAGGATTTTGAAAATCTCCTACCACTTTAATTCCATCGTATCTGTATTGATAATCGCCATCATATCTTTTTCTAAGAAAACCTTCTTTTGAAGCAATTAAATCAGAGCTTCTATATTTACCTTCTTTTACTCCTTCTTCCGTGGCTTCTGGATATAAAGACAAGCTACATGGTAACAAATCCAACAAAGCAGAAAGACTCCATGCAGGTTCAATAGGGATTTCACCAGCATTACTAAATTTCTTTTTTGCTAATACGTAACTTGTTGTTAATAATTGTGTACCACATAATGCCATATCAGCAGTATTTACATCAATTCCTAATTCTACGAGTCTCTTAGATTGTTCTGCTGAAGTACCAATTTTAGACATAGTTTTTTAATTTTAGTAAATATTTAAACCAGTACAATCTATTGCAAGTCCTTTTTCGATAAGGCCTCTATAGTCAAAGTGATGGGCATTTAGCCAATCATAGTTAGAGTAACCTACGATTTCCATATTGGAAAATTCTTCAGATTCTTCCTCTGTCATATCATCCATTGGACGTAGATAGGGTTTAATGAATTCCCAACCATCTTCCTCTTCGATCTGATGAAGTAGATAGAAATTTAATGTTGACTTATTCCATTGAACCCCATCAATCCCTCCTTCTGCAACACTAACTATAGTATCATAAGGTAGTCTTGCACAGAGGTCTGTGATTAATAGCCTTTTACTTTCCGGTATCATAATATAATTATTACAATTCCTTTATTTTATATGAAATAACTGAATAGTCTTGGAGTGCTCTATCATATTTATATTTCTTAACTTGATAATTTCTTGTCTTATCAATGGTATTCCACCAATACGATTTTCCATTATCATCCGTGATAGAGCTTACGCCATCGGTTCTTAGGATATCATTAACCAATGACTTACCATCCATTACGTTATCGAATAATAATTCCTCCATGACTAGATTTTCTCAATTTTTATGCATAATTTTTCTCCGTCGAAAAATACCCAATCCATTGAGTAATTTGATTCATCCTTGTCATAGATATATAATAAACCTTTTTCATTTAATTCTGAAAGAAGGTTTAACAGTAATTCTTTGCTTTTCTGTTCCATGATTATTTAGAAATTATTACTAATTGTTATTCCCCAAAATAGCCATCCAACGTTAATTGCAATAACTAAGTTAGAGATTTTTGTTATTGACAAATATGGAATTAAATTAAACGTCCACTCTTTATTTTTCCATCTTGGTTTATTTATTTGAACAGTCATAATTTTATTCCATTTTTAAATTATACATTCCTTCTAGTGCTTCAATGGCGAGGCCTTTTTCAATTAATCCACGATAGTCAAAGTGGTGTTTGTTGAGCCAATCAATATAACTATTTATATCATGTTCATAAACGAATTTGTACTCTATCGGATATGCAGAAAAATCACAGTCAAATGGTTTCACACCACCAATAAATGAGAAATATTCCCTCTTCTCTTCCTCAGTCATACTTGACATCGGACGGAGATAAGGTTTTGGCTTTTCACCATCATCATCAAGACTGATATGCACTAATCCACAATATTTACTACTATCAAGCGTGATTTGAAAATGTTGTGTAGGGACAACACTGAATAGTGGGTATATTAAGCCTTTGTAACTAACAAGGACTCTATAATGTAATCTACCACAAAGGTCTTTTAACAATATTTCTTTTTCTTCTTCTGTCATAACTTATATGAGTTAATTACATCTG
>Ga0310697_10005181_pt1 | contig 12660 bp, 14 predicted proteins | sample 172DNAGHGlowgp2_FD_203883 | JGI IMG/M metagenome (GOLD analysis project Ga0310697, IMG submission 203883) | Sheep rumen microbial communities from Palmerston North, Manawatu-Wanganui, New Zealand - 1728 DNA GHGlow gp2 (v2) (version 2) | ecosystem: Host-associated > Mammals > Digestive system >... | reverse complement strand
GATTCTCATAAATGCTATTGTTTTTGAAACGTTTGCACCTTGTTTTATTGAAGCTTAAAGGTCACAGGCACCGTGTATTGCACACGGACAGGCTTACCATCTTGCATACCAGGAATCCATTTCGGCATTGACTTCAGTACGCGAACAGCCTCCTTGTCAAGCGACGGGTCTACGCTTTTGGCCACTTTCACTTCTGTAATTGAGCCGTCCCGCTCCACAACGAACTTACAAATCACACGCCCCTGAATGCCATTCTCCTCGGCTATCGAGGGATATTTGACATTGTGGTTAAGGAACATCATCAAACCGTTTTGGCCACCAGGGTTATTGATAGTTTTTGTCTCGCGAACAAACTGATCGTCTTTCCTTACATAGTAAGTTATATCATACGTGCAAGGCGCAAACTCCGGCATTCGCTCTACCACATCGAAGACAGTCTCCCCATTGTTCCGAGGAGTTTCATCAACAATCATTTCCTTGGCCTTGAGCATTTCCTTGACAGAGTCGGCACTCTGTTTGCTAACAGCCTTCGATGGGGACAGTTTCACCGATTGTGCCAACTTCTTCACTTGACGCTTCTGGGTCTGAGCCTCCACATTACTGCCGCATGCCAATAACAGTAGCATGGCCAGTGCGGTCTTCATAATCATTGTCTTTTTCATTGTGGTCTGATTTTTTAGGTTTTTATCTATATTTTTTGAGTTTTACGGTGCAAATATACGACTTTTTCTTCTTTATTTACAGAAAAAAACTAAATTTTTTCACTAATTCAGGCCGAACTCTTGCGTAATTCAATATAAATTACTAATTTTGCAGCCCAAATCGAGAGATTTTCGGATAATTAGTACTAATAAATAAAGAATCATTGCAATGAAAAGAACATTTCAACCGCACAATCGCCGCCGCGTGAACAAGCATGGTTTCCGTGAGCGTATGGCCACAAAGAACGGCCGCCGTGTACTGGCTTCGCGCCGCGCCAAGGGCCGCAAGAAGCTGACCGTCTCTGACGAGCATCACGGAAAGTAAGTTGCTCCTGCGTCGGAAACGACGAGGAAAATGAGGCAGATCTGGGCTCTAAAGGCCAGGGTCTGCCTCGTTTCGTAAACAGGCCTGTAACCGTCTCATTTACAGGATGTTATAATTCAGGCCGAATTACGCCCTAATTCAGTACGAATTAGGGGCTAATTCATGCTGAATTACCCGGCAATTCAGGCCGAATTGCAAGGCAGGAAGGAAAACAGGGGAATCCTTTCATTCGGAAATGAAAAGAAAAACAAGTTTTCCTTTTGCATTTCGCTCGTTTATTCGTAACTCTGCCACTGCGTGGCGAACTTACTTTCACTCGGAAATGAAAAGAAAAACAAGTTTTCCTTTTGCATTTCGCTCGTTTATTCGTAACTTTGCAGCATAAAACGAGAACTGATGAAGTTAAAAGAATTCTTTCGCAAACTGACCAGCCGCTATCTGATGTTTCACCTGCTGGCCATGATTCTGTTCATAATCACCCTCTGCATGGGGGTGAAATACGGGCTCAACATCTACACTCATCACGGCGAGGGTGTCGAGGTGCCCAACCTGACGGGTGTCGATTTCAACCGCGCCATCGACATGCTTGGCGACGAGGGACTGGGCATCTGTGTGACAGACTCGAGCTACAACAAGCGGCTGCCAGCCAACAGCATCCTTACCCAGCAGCCGGGCGCCGGCACGATGGTCAAGGAGGGACGAATGATTTTTGTGACAATCAACTCGGCTTCCCTGCCCGAGGTGCGCATTCCCGACCTGATAGACAACAGCAGCTACCGACAGGCACAGGCGCAGCTCACGGCCCTGGGCTTCAAGATGCTGGAACCGAAACGCGTGGACGGCGAGAAAGACTGGGTCTACGGCATCATCCATGAGGGGCGGAACCTGCAGACGGGCGACATGGTGCCCAAGGAGTCGAAGCTGACGCTCGTCGTCGGCAACGGATATGAAGAGGAGGAAGACGAGGACATGATGCTCGACGTGCCCGAAGGAGCAGAGGAAAGCAGCGAGGTCGACGACTTTGAAGAGGTGACAGTCCCCTGAAACAGAAGAAGCTGAACGCCATGATGGAAGACAACGAGATAATGGACGGTCTGGACGAGCTGGACGAGTTGGAAGGGCTGGAGTCTGCCGACGGGAAGGATGCCGGCTCTGGAGAACTCTATGAGCACTTCCGGTTAGAGGTGGATCGCGGTCAAGTGCCCCTGCGCATCGACAAGTATCTGGCCGAGCACATGCAGCACCAGACGCGCAACCGCATCCAGGCTGCGGCAGAGGCAGGCTTCATCCACGTGAACGAGAAGCCCGTGAAGAGCAACTACAAGGTCAGACCAGGCGACGTGGTGACGCTGATGCTCGACCGGCCGCACTTCGACACGACCATCGTGCCCGAGGAGCTGCCGCTTGACGTGCGCTACGAGGACGACGACCTCATGGTCATCTACAAGCCAGCCGGCATGGTGGTGCACCCCGGCTGCGGCAACTTCCACGGCACACTGGTCCATGCCATCGCTTGGCACCTGCGAAACCTGCCCTCCTACGACCCGAACGACCCGCAGGTGGGACTCGTCCACCGCATTGACAAGGACACAAGCGGACTGCTCGTCGTGGCGAAGACCCCCGAGGCAAAGACCTCGCTGGGCAAGCAGTTCTTCCATCATGAGACTCACCGCAGCTACAATGCACTGGTGTGGGGCAACTTCGTGGAAGACGAAGGAACGATAGAAGGCAACATCGGCCGCGACCCGAAAGACCGCCTGCGCATGGCGGTGTTCCCACCCGACTCTGATACCGGCAAGCCTGCCGTCACCCACTACCGCGTCTTGGAGCGATATGGCTACACTACGCTCGTGGAATGCCGCTTAGAGACGGGCCGTACCCACCAGATACGGGCCCACATGAAGCACATAGGCCACCCGCTCTTCGCCGACGAGCGCTATGGCGGCTGCGAGATCCTGCGCGGAGAGCGCACAGCCTCGTACAAGGCCTACATCCAGAACTGCTTCCGCCTCTGCCCCCGTCAGGTGCTCCATGCCCGCACACTGGGCTTCCGCCATCCGCGGACGGGTGAGCAGATGGACTTCACCAGTGCCCTGCCCGACGACATGCAGGCACTGATTGAGAAATGGAGAAACTATCTTAGCAACAAAATACAATGAAACTTATGAAACGCACCATTGCCATCGTCTGTGGTGGCGACAGCTCTGAGCACGACGTGTCACTGCGCTCGGCACAGGGCATCTACTCATTCATCGACAAAGAACAGTACGAAGTCTACATCGTCGAAATGCGCGGCACCGACTGGAATGTACAGCTGCCCGACGGAACGACCGAGCGAATCAACATGAACGACTTCTCGTTCCAGTACGAAGGAAAGACCCGTTACTTCGACTATGCCTATATCACCATCCACGGAACACCTGGAGAGAACGGCATCCTACAGGGCTATTTCGAACTGATCCACCTGCCTTACTCCACGAGCAACGTGCTGGTCGAGGCCATGACCTTCGACAAGTTCGTACTCAACAACTATCTTCGCAGCTATGGTGTGCGCGTAGCCGACAGCGTCCTGGTGCGCCGCGACCAGGCGTCTAAGATCAGCAAGAAGGACATTATCGAGAAACTGGGCATGCCTTTGTTCGTCAAGCCCGCCAACGACGGGTCGAGCTTCGGCGTGTCGAAGGTGAACAAGCCCGACCAGCTGGCCGCCGCCATGCGCGTGGCCATGATGGAAAGCGACGAGGTGATGATCGAATCGTTCCTCGAAGGCACCGAGATCACCGTGGGCTGCTACAAGACGAAGGAGAAGGAAGTGGTGTTCCCCGTCACGGAAGTGGTGACAAAGAACGAGTTCTTCGATTACGATGCCAAGTACAACGGCCAAGTGGAGGAGATCACTCCTGCCCGCATTCCCGCCGAACAGAGCGAGCGCGCACAGAAACTCACGTCGGCCATCTACGACATTCTGCACTGCAACGGCATCATCCGCATCGATTATATCATCTCTCCCCAGGGCGACATCACCATGCTTGAGATCAATACCACGCCAGGCATGACCGCCACCAGCTTCATTCCCCAGCAGGTACGTGCCGCAGGTCTGGACATGAAGGACGTGCTGACAGATATTATTGAGAACCAATTTTAGTGAATAGTGAATAGTGATTAGTGAATAGTTATGATTACTTATGGAAAGAGTTGTTAGTCCTTTACAGGTGAAATCTGAAGCCTATTCTGGCAGGATTGTCAAACTATATCGCTATTTACTTGATGTCAAAAAAGAAAAGGTTATGGCTAACCAGATATACAGAAGCGGAACAAGCATTGGAGCCAATATCGCTGAAAGCAGATATGCCCAAAGTTCTCCAGACTTTATCAACAAACTTAGTATTGCATTAAAGGAAGCTGGTGAGACAGAATATTGGTTAAAGAGTATTTATGGTGCAGGCCTGATTGACAAGAACGGTTACGAATCAATGTTGTCTGACAATACAGAATTGACAAAGATGCTTTTTTCATCGATTAAAACGATGAAAAAGAAGATCGGATTACTCTAAAGTCTAATCAAAACTATTCACTAATCACTATTCACTATAAACTATGAACAAGTTCGATGAGATCCGCCCTTACGAGGCGGGAGAGATGAAAGAGGCGTTCGAGGCGCTGCTGGCCGACCGGCAGTTCAACCTGATCATGAAGGGCTTTGCCCCCTGGCTTCCCAAAGGGGTGCGCAACGCTTTGCTCCGACTGGCTTTCACCGGAGTGAAAACGCCGCTCGATTTCCAGAAGCGGTTCATGAAACCGGTGGTGAACCATATCATCCGCAAGCATTGCGATGAATGCATGTTCGATGACAATGCGCTGCCTGAAGATAAAAGATTACGCTATACCTTCGTCTCCAATCACCGTGACATTGTGCTCGACTCGGGCTTCCTCGATGTAATGCTCGTCGAACATGGTTATCCCACAACAGTTGAGATTGGTATTGGCGACAACCTGCTCATCTATCCCTGGATTAAACGACTGGTGCGTATGAACAAGGCGTTCACAGTGCGTCGCGGACTGACTGCCCACGAAATGATACGATCCTCGCAACTCATGAGTGAGTATATACACTATGCGGTAACCCAGAAGAAGGAGAACATCTGGATTGCCCAGCGCGAAGGCCGTGCCAAGGACAGCGACGACCGCACACAGGAGTCGGTGCTGAAGATGCTGGCCATGGGAGGACCGATCGTTGAGAATGGAGAATTGAGAATGGAGAATTATGATTACACCAGCAATGGGAATGAAAACAGAAATAACAATAACAATGAGAACGCGGATAGCAAAGCTAATCATAATTCCCAATCCTCAATTCTCAATTCTAAATTGTTGAGTTCTCTGAAAGAGCTCAACATTGTGCCGCTGACCATCAGTTACGAGTTCGACCCTTGCGACTATCTGAAGGCGCAGGAGTTTCAGCTGAAGCGCGATAACCCGTCGTTCAAGAAGAGCAAGCAAGACGACTTAGACAATATGAAGACGGGCATCTTTGGTTATAAGGGCTGCGTGACGTATCGGTGTGGACGGCCTGTCAACGAGTGGATAGACGAATTGAAAGACTTGCCCAAGAATGAGTTCTTCAAAGAGTTGGCCCGCCGTATGGATCATGAGATTCATGCCGGTTATGAAATAAATGCCTATAACTGCTTGGCTCTCGACATGCTCAATGGCAGTAGTCTGGAGACGACCTTGAAGTACGAGAACAACGATGAAAAACTGGTTTCTATGCGCAAGGAATTCTTTGAGGACTACCTGAATGACCAAATTGCCAAAATCAATATCCCTAACAAGGACGAGGCTTTCCTTAGGGAGCGCATGCTCACGATGTATGCCAATCCCTTGCGTAACTATTTAGCCAGCCAACAAGCATGAGAAGACCACTGCCGTTCTGCGCCGCCGCGCTGTCACTGCTGCTCACCGCCTGCACTCAAGATGTCTACGAGAAGGGACAAGGCTCCTACTCGCTCCTGCGAGGCGACCTGGTTGAAGCCCACGCCGGAGCCGACAACCGCATAGACCGCATCATCACCGACGACGGCGACACGCTGGCTCCCGTCACGCCCATGGCTCACGAATGGGGGCAGACGCCCGACACGACCTACCGGGCTCTCTGCTACTACAACCTGACCGAGACTCGTCAGGCCGACATCGTCTCCTGCCGACCAATTGCCACTGACACGCTGACGCCCAGAAGCGAACTGAAGAACGGCATGAAGACGGACCCCGTCAAGCTGGAAAGCATCTGGATCGGCAAGACAAGACGCTACCTGAACGTGAGCATGTACCTGAAGACCGGCCAGACCGACGACCCGAAGGCCCGTCACCGCATAGGCTTTGTCAGCGACACGCTGCTGACAAATGCCGATGCTACGAAGACGCTCCATCTACAGCTATACCACGACCAGGGCGGCATACCCGAATACTACTTCTCTAACCGCACCTACATCAGCATTCCCCTCTATCAGCTGAAGGCCGACAGCATCAGCCTCTCCATACAGACCTACGACGGACGGGTAGAGAAGCGATTCCGCCTGCAACCGTAACATTTCTAACCGTCTGATATTCAGACGATTATAATTCAGGCTAAATTAGCCCGTAATTCAGGCTGAACCAGGCTGCAATTCAGGCCAAACGAGAGGCTAATTCAGGCCGAATTGCAGAGGCCTTTAAAATACACCCCAAAAAGGCGTAAAGAAAACAACCGAAATATGAAGAAAATCATCCTTTCAATGGCTTGCCTCCTGAGCCTCAACGCCACTGCCGACGAGGGCATGTGGACGCTCTACAACCTGCCACAGGCAGTCTATGAGACCATGAAACAGGAGGGCTATCAACTGCCTTACGAGAAGCTCTACCAGAGCGACGACGCCATCATGAAGGCCGTTGTCAACTTCTCAGGCTACTGCTCGGGCGTCGTTGTCTCGCCCGACGGTCTCGTCTTCACCAACCATCACTGCGGCTTCGAGGCCATCCGTTCGCACAGCACCGTGGAGCACGACTACATGCTCAACGGATTCTACGCCAAGTCGTACGAGGAGGAGCTGCCCAACAAAGACATGTTCGTCTCGTTCATGATTGAGCAGAAAGACGTCACCAGCCAGATCCTGACCAAGGAGTTCGAGCAGATGACCACCCAGAAACGTGAACAATTCCTCGATTCCATCGAGAATGCCTGGTCGAAAGAGGTGAAGAAGAACGACTCCACCCTCCGCTTAGAGCTGAAGCCCTTCTACGAGGGCAACCGCTACTACGCCACTACCTACCAGGACTTCCGCGACCTGCGCCTCGTCTTCGCCATCCCCAAGTCGATGGGCAAGTTCGGCGGCGAGACCGACAACTGGATGTGGCCCCGGCAGACGTGCGACTTCTCGGTGTTCCGCATCTATGCCGACCCGAAGACGGGCGGCCCCGCAGACTACAAGAAAGAGAATGTGCCCTACCACCCGAAACACTGGGCCCGCGTGTCGATGGACGGCTACCAGAACGGCTCGTTCTCGATGACCATGGGCTATCCCGGCAGCACCTCGCGCTACCTCTCCAGCTACGGCATTCGCGAGCGCTACGAGCAGAACGCCGTTAGGGCTCAGGTACGCGGTGTGAAGCAGGAGGTGATGAAGCGCCACATGGATGCCTCAGAGGCCGTGCGCATCAAGTATGACTCGAAGTATGCACAGTCATCGAACTACTGGAAGAACTCCATCGGCATGAATAAGTGCATTGACAGCATCGGCCTCATCGGCCAGAAATACCAGTTCGAGCTGCAGCTGCGCCAGTGGACAGACACCACGGGCTACTTTGCCGACAAGCTCGACTTTGCCCGGATGGAGCGTCTCTATGAGAAGCGCCGGCACATCATGCAGACCCTCATGTACTGGGGCGAGACCTTCCGCCGCACCGATGAGCTGTCGGCCCGCGCCCTGCGCGTTCACAACGGCATCTCGCCCAAGGGCCAGGGCAAGAAGATGTATGTGGAGTTCGAGGACAACTCGGAGACCTTCGATGTGGCCACCGACAAGGAGATCCTGGCCGTGCTGCTCAAGAACTACCGTGAGCACGTGACCGATCCGGACTATACGCCCGGTTTCTTCAAAACCATCGATGAGCGGTTTGGCGGAGACTACCAGAAATATGCCGACCACCTCTATGCCAAGTCACGCCTGATGAAGTCGAAGAAGCGCCTCTATATCAATAAGAAGTGGGTCAATCGTGACCTCGGCGTACAGTACGGACTCGACCTGACAACCATCATGGGCGACCTTCGAATGAAGCTGGACCAGCTGACAGACTCTATCGACGAACAGGAACGGGTGCTCTGCGCCGCCAAGCTGCGCATGGAAGAGCAGCTGCCGCACTACAGCGATGCCAACTTCACCATGCGCCTCAGCTACGGACAAGTGAAGGAATACAAGATTGGCGGCTGGTCGTCTGGCTACTTCACGGCTGCCCCCAGCATGTATGACAAGATGAAAAAGGGCGATTCCATCGCCGACTACAAGGTGGAACCCGTCATGAAGACGCTGCTCTCGGCCCGCAACTTCGCACCATACAGCGACAAACAGTCCGGACAGATGCAGCTCTGCTTCCTCACTACCAACGATATTACGGGCGGAAACAGCGGCTCGCCCATGTTCGACGGGCAGAACCGCCTCATCGGTCTGGCCTTCGACGGCAACTGGGACTCGCTCTCCAGTGACATCTTCTTCGACTCCCAGCTCGCACGTTGCATCGGTGTCGACATCCGTTACGTACTGTTCATGATGGACCGCTGGGGTCATGCCGACCGCCTGTTGCGCGAAATGGGCATCAGCGGAAAGTAAGGCTCAACCCAGTTTTCTGCCGTTTTTCTTGGCCGTTTCAGGAAAAAGGCCTAACTTTGCAGGCAGAAAGATACAATCATCCACTCGAAAGCCACTGCATTGTGGCACTCAGAGGGATGATTGTATCTTTTTGTTTACACCTCCCAATGAGCTGAATCGTTCTTTAATTTATTGTTATTCAGCACATGAGAAAACGTATTAAAAACTATTGTTTGTGCAGCAGCAGCCCGAAGGGACAGCTGAATCATCTCAGTTCGCGGCAGTTGTCCGAACTGGTTGAGTGGGGAATGAAAGCCGTCGAGTGCTCACGTGGCGGCAGTGTCAGGGCAAAGAGAGGGCTGGAACTGGGGAAGATGTGTGAAGAAAGCGGCCATCCCGTCCTGGCGTTGCAGGTGTGGCGTGACACACTATCGATGGTAGAATGCGACAACTGGGACTGGGAAGAGGAACCCATCAACACCCGTCTCTACTCATTCGACAGCAAAGTGGCCTATGCCGAGACCGAAGAACTGGCCAAGAACATCGACCGTCTGTGGCGGATGATGGGACACAACGAGCTGGCTCACTGTCAGGAACAGGCTCATGAAGACTATCGCAGCCTGTGGCTCTACAAGTATCAGGAGCCATATTGGGACCGATAGGAACGGGATGCGCCTCTGATGCCGTGCCCGTTCAGAGGTAACTCATCAGCACATCCCACACAGCTACGATGTGACAGATGCTGCCTGCCAGCACAAAGAAGTGGAAAACGGAGTGCATGTACTTCCGGTTATTGAAGGAATAGAACACGGCACCCGTGAGGTAACAGACGCCTTCGGCGACAATCCAGACGACAGCAGCCGTCGAGACGGTATCAATCAGGGGCTTGAACGCCACCAAGACGCTCAGGCCCATGCCACAGAAGCACAGTGTCTCCAGATTACTGTGCTCCTTCAGTCGCAGGAAACTGACGATGGTTCCGGCCAAAGCACAGATCCACACAAAGGCGAAAAGGCTCCAGCCCCAGTAGCCTTCCTGCCGAAGGGCAATGAGCGTGAGGGGCGAATAAGAACCGGCAATGTGCCAATAAATGGCCGCGTGATCCCAGCGACGCAACCGTTCCCTCCATTTCGAGCGTAAAGGCAGGGCATGATAGGCCGTCGAAGAGATGTAACTGCCCAGCATGCCGAACAGATATAGAGCCACACCGATCGAGGCCCACGAGCTGTGATGGCCGATGGTCATCCAAAGGAAGATGATGCCTGCGACCACACCCAGCGCTATTCCGCCTGCGTGGCTCCACGAGTTCCAGAGCTCTTCCTTGTGAGTATATCTGATCATTGGGATTAATGGAGGTTATGGAGGTTGACGGGTGAAAATCAGCTTTCGGGCTTTTTCCCTTTCGAGCGACGCACTTTGAAGCGGTCGAAGCCCTCACCATAGACACCGATGACGGCACTCTGCGACACAAAGGCGCTGGGGTCTACGTCATTGATGATGCGGAAGATCATATCGCTCTGCCGACGCTGAGCCAGCACGAACAGCATTTTCACCTCATTACCCGAATAGAATCCCTGCGCGTCGATGACCGTACAGCCGCGGTGCGGCTCACGGTTGATGCGCTGGCCGATTTCCTCATACTTGTTTGAGATGATAAAGAACTGAACCGACGAGCGGCGCGAGTTGACCACCTGGTCAATACAGAACGCAGTAACATAGAGCACGACGTAACCATAGAGCACCTTCTCCCAGTCTTGCAGCACCAGATAGCTCGACGAGATGATGATGACGTCGCAGAACATGATGACACGCCCCAGCGAGATGTCGCGATACTTGTTGATGATTGCCGCCACAATGTCGGTACCGCCCGTCGACCCATTGGCCGAAAGACCTAAACCCACACCACATCCACAGAACACGGCGCCGATGATGGCCGCCATGAAGGGCTGATCGGCAAGCAGATGTCCGTGATAGTGGCTGGTGGCATAGGCCACGCCCACCGTAAGCACAGCCACGGCGTAGATGGTCTTCAGGCAGAAACGGAAGCCCAGCACCCGCAGGGCGACGAGCAGCAGGAAACCGTTGATGACGAAATAGCTGAGCTGAACGGGTATGCCCGTACCCCAGAACAGAATGCTCGACACGCCAGCCACGCCGCCTGTAGTGATGCTGTTGGGCAGAAGAAAGATGCCCCAGCCTATGCAATAGGAAATCATGCCGACGGCAATCGTCAGATAGTCGCGCACTTCAGCCCACAGGCCTGCTTTCGTCAAAATTGGACTTTCCATGAATGAGTGTTCTTTTACCGGGTGCAAAGTTAGTAAAAAAGATTCATCCGCATCCTAATTTGGCCAAAATCTTTCGATAATTTGCCGTTAGTTACTTTTTTTTCGTAACTTTGCCATCATAAGATGGCGAACTTACTTTTATCCCGGCAAAGAAAGATGAACAACAATCCTGCCTCAAAGACCATCCAGAAGATGGTCGACGGCTACCGCCGCTACCTGAAACTGCAGCGCGACGCGTCGCCCAATACGCTCGAAGCCTACGAGCGAGACGTGCTAAAGCTGCTCCGTTTTCTCAGTGAAGAGGGCAAACAGCCTGACGAAGCCGAGCTGAGCGACCTGCAGACGTTTGCCGCCAGCCTGCACGACATCGGCATCGGTCCGCGCTCGCAGTGCCGCATTCTCAGCGGGGTGCGATCATTCTATCGTTTCCTGCTTTTAGACGGCTACATCGAGCAAGACCCCACCGAACTGTTAGAGTCGCCCCAGACAGGCGAGCACCTGCCCGAGTTTCTCACGCCCCGCGAGGTCGACCAGCTGGAAGACTCCATCGACCTGAGCACACCCGAAGGCCACCGCAACCGCGCCATCATCGAGGTGCTGTTCTCCTGCGGACTGCGTGTCACGGAACTGGTCACGCTCCGGTTGTCGAACCTCTTCATTGACGAGCAGTACCTGCGAGTCATGGGTAAGGGAAAGAAGGAACGGCTGGTGCCCATCAGCGGACGGGCGCTGCACGAGCTGAATAGCTGGTTTGCCTGCAGAGCCCTGCTCAACATACAGCCGGGCGAGGAGGACTATGTGTTCCTGAACCGCCGCGGCCATCATCTCACACGTACCATGATTCTGATCATGCTCAAGCGACAGGCCGAAGTGGCCGGCATCGGGAAGACCATCTCGCCCCACACACTGCGACATTCCTTCGCCACGGCGCTCTTAGAGGGCGGAGCCGACCTGAGGGTGATCCAAGCCTTGCTGGGACACGAGTCGATAGGCACCACCGAAATCTACACCCACCTGTCGCGTCAGGCCCTGCGCGAGGCCGTCCTTCACCACCATCCGCGCAACATCCGGCAGAAGGGCGAATAGCAGCCTTACAACCTTCTGATTTACAGCACGTTATAATTCAGCCTGAATTACATTCTAATTCAGCCTGAATTAGGCCGCAATTCAGGCCAGATTATTGTGCAATTCAGGCCGAATTGCACAGCGGTCTGCAACCGGGTTGCAAAAAACGCACATTCATCGCCATTTGCAACGGGGTTGCAACACATTTAGCCTACCTTTGCCGGCAGAAATCAAAACCATACAATTCTTATGAGTCAACACGAACACCATCATCAGCAACCGTGCTGCGAGCACGAGCACGACCATCATGAACATCATCATGAGCACGAGCATGAGCATCATCATGAGCACGAGCATGAGCATCATCATGAGCACCATCACCACCACGACGGGCTCCACCGCCAGATAGTGCTCATCGCTCTGACAGCCGTTCTGCTGGCAGG
>Ga0310697_10005179_pt1 | contig 12663 bp, 29 predicted proteins | sample 172DNAGHGlowgp2_FD_203883 | JGI IMG/M metagenome (GOLD analysis project Ga0310697, IMG submission 203883) | Sheep rumen microbial communities from Palmerston North, Manawatu-Wanganui, New Zealand - 1728 DNA GHGlow gp2 (v2) (version 2) | ecosystem: Host-associated > Mammals > Digestive system >... | reverse complement strand
ACAATCTAGAACACAAACTTCATGTCCGTTTTTATTAAATAATACTGGATCTATGAAGAAATTGCTTTGTCCAGAACAAACTGACACGTCTGCAAAATGTCCATCTTCAAAATACCCTGTAAAACGTTCTGCGGTGCAATCTCTTAGATCTTCGTAATCTTTCCAACGTTCATCAGTCTCGTCTCTGATCTCCATAACTTTGTTCACAAAATCAACATCATCTTTCGAAATTTTAACTTGTGTTTTATATTTATACCAACTCATATTATTTATTCTCCTCCTTTATTCAGTAGTGTCCCAATTAATATTATAAATGACAATTCCTATTAATTTGCCTTTTTCATTATAATGACATTTATAATTATAATCATTAATACAATAACCATATTCATCACTTAAATAATTATCAATACATTCTTGTAATGAATCGTCATCTACCTCGCCATCATCATAATCAAAATCATCAATAATATCTTCATTTAATATTAAACTATCTGGTAAATCTAAATCTTCTTCTTCATCTTCTTCTTCACGAACATATTCTTCTAATTCAAGTTCTTTTATTTCTTCATCAGTTAAGTCCATAGCATCTATAAGACACTCTCTGAACTCTTCTTCGTGTTCTGCACCCCACGCTAACACATTATCAAGTATTTGTTCTAATCTTTTTTTTGTCATATTATCTTATCTCCTTCTTATTAATATATGCTTCGAATCTCATGTTATTGCTCCATTCATCACAACCACCAACTGAATATTCATTTATATCAAAATCATTCCACTCGATTTTGCCATCTTTAAAATCTTTTAACACCATGTCATAACTTTCTTTTAAGTTTTTCTTTGCTTGTTCTTCAGTATCAAAAATTAAGACACTTGCATCTAATCCTTCAGTTTCTTGATAACTTGCATAAATTACTACATATTTAATCATATTTATTCACCTCCTCTACATTGGATATGGATACCAATAACAGTCTGACCAATGACAGTCGTCCATTGACCACATTTTCCACATTGAGTCATATTTAACTTCATATCCTTTTTCTATCAATGCGTCTGCTAATTTTTCACCATCACCGAAGTGCATTTCGATTTCTTTTTGATACCATCCATCTTCAAATCCTTCTTCGTTTTCAATGACGCACAACACATCTTCATAACCATATAGGTCTTCATACTTAACAACTCTTCTTGCCATGTTATTCTTCATCCTCCTCTTCTTGATTTTCTAATTCCTGGATTGCCACATCAATGGCATCCTTGTCAAAATGCATTTTGACCAACTCTTTCTTTGTGAATCCAAACTCTAAGAGTCTAGGAAGGACTCTATTTGGCCCTTCCCACTCACATGCGTTATCAATTGCATTATTTGCGTATGATACTAATTTTCTTTCTAAATTTGTCATAACATTTTTCCTCCTTACGCCTTCACTAATTTTAAACGGTTCGCGATCTTTGCTACGAACTCTTCTGCCAATTCAATTAAGATTGCATGACGGTGCTTTTTAATGCATGCTTCGCCTAATACACCTGACCCTGCAAACTGATCTAGCACGACCTCGTCTTCTTTTGTTACATATTCCAAGATCGCCTCTAGTAACTCTACAGGTTTCTCTGCCTGATGCAGCATCTCTTTCTTTGCAGGCTTTGCAAAATCAAACACGGTTGGCAGCATACCGTTGCAGCCCTTCATGAAATGCTTAACAGATGGATCTGCTTTATCTTTCTTTGCGTCCACTCTTAGTGATCTTGGTTCGCCCTTTGAGAAGATCATCACATCTTCTGTATTTTTAGATTTCCTTCCGCAGTTAGATATGAAGTCCCCCTTCTTCCACGGAACCTTCGCGTAATACTTGAATCCCGCAGCCTCTGCCATCTTTTTGATCTTATATAAATACTCATAGTTCAATGCAGACTCTTCAGGTAGGAACTCAACCAAGAAGCATCCTTCTTTTAAAACACGGGCTTTTTCATTGAAGTCTTCCTGAGTGTATTGGAAACAATCATAGGTTGCAAAATGACGATCGCCGCCGTTATTTGCAGCTTTGATGTCATACGGATGATCGGTGATAATTGCATCGATGGATCCATCACCTAAAAAGCTTAGATCCTTTCCATCACCTTGAATTAATAAGCAATTATTGTTTTGGTAGATCCCCTTCGCTATTTTTCTAAGGATCCCTTTGTCCACGGCTTCGTAGACACGGGCACGGATAGAAGGCTTTTTAGCCTCTATACCCGCCTCCTTTACCGCCTCGTAAGCCTGAGGCATGTTAAATTGATTTAGTTCTTGAATTACGTTTGTTATTGTCTTTTCCATACATTTTTCCTCCTTCTTAATTACCAGCTGGCTCTATAAATAATATCATAGTCTTTGCCTTCTGGACTTTCTAAAAACTTAATGATCGGCTCTAACTGCTCGACTGTGTATTCTAGGTCTTGTTCGTAATCCTCATCATACTCAACGCTACCGAAGAAGAAGCCATCTTGAGTTGGCAGTATATCTTCTGCCTTTTTAGGATTTTCAATTACTTCTCTACATAAAGATACTAATTCTTTTAAGTCCTCTAATTCAACATAAACTGGTCTACAGTCATCTTCACCATCGGCACAATTTTCGACAAAATAATTGTGAATTTGGTTTGCTTTTCTCCAATACGCAACCTGATATTCAGTTTGTTTTGTCATAAAATTGTTTTTGGCTATGTTTTCGCCTAATTCTTTTAGTTCTTTAGGATAAAATTCCTTCTTCTTTTTTTCAAAGTCCTTATCCCATCGAGAACAACCTTCATATTTTCTTAAGTATAAATACATATCTAATCCCATATTATTATTCCTCCTTTTTAGAATCTGTATTCTGTATATTCTGCTAATTCGCTATCATATTCCATTTGTAATACCTCATTAACAGCATCGAAGTCTTCTTCTATATCTAACCCTTCATAGTTAATGATGTCCATTAATTCTGATACACTAAGTGCGTTAGTGTTGTAAGTTAGAATATACTTCTTGTCGTTGATAATCACTACCACTGATTCATACATATTATTTCACCTCTACTTTCTTACTGCAATTTTAAATTCTACGAAATCTAATAAATAAGTATCTTCATTTGAGTTATAACCATTTTCAAAGTCTTCTTCTTTGAAATCTTCTATGATTTCCCAACCAGCATAAGCAGTTAGATATTTAATAATATCTTCTTTTGTTTTAGCATCTTCCAAGACTTTAATTTCTTCTTTTATATCTTTTTGATATTCTTTAACATCATCCATTACAAATGCGTTTATTTCAACTTGATTATTAGCCCAAAAATGAGCATCACTAATTATACCTTTTTTATTAATATCATATTCAATTGTGATTCCAAATTTTTTATTAATTAATGCTTCCATATTAATCCTCCTAAATATCAAAATCGTCTGCTGGATACGCATATTGCTCGTCCTGCAACCATTCTGGATTTGTTCTTATGATCTCATCCATTAGATCTTCTTTTTTACTGAAGTCCCACCAATCATCCACTTGATCGTCTATCTCTTTCAAGACAGCAGCTGGTGGGTCTATATATGTATCATGATCGTTGTCATACACCCAGATCTGCTTTGTGTTGAAACCTGCAACAGCACTACATTTCTTATAGTCTACCATTACCATTCACTCCTTTTATACCATTCTTCATAGACTGTGTCAATATTTTCTTCCCATTTTTCACGGGTTCTAACTGTCTCGACTTGGATCAGCATCCATTTAACATTATTTGGGATCTTCTTCTTTGTATCCTTCTTTATATTAATTTGTTCAGCTAATCCTATCGCTGCCTGCTTATTATCGTATTCACCATACATGTAAGCAAAGTCCGTGATCTCCTGATTCTTGTTGTATCCAAGTGACCACACCTGATATTTTAAATTTTTCTTTTCCATCCCATTATTCCTCCTATCTCCAATATTTATAATAAACCTGAGCACCTTCATCTTTGATGAAGTTTATCGCCTTCTCAAAAATTTCAAGTGTTGCAGACCATTCTTGGTAATCCCAATAATCATCATTATCTTGATCTGGCTCTTCATCATTCCACCATTCTCTTAATGCAAGTATTTCTTCTGCGGCATAGTCTTTCAACCATGTGCATTCTTCTAGACTTAATGGGACATCTTTACAATTTAATTTATCCCATTCATCTTCGTCTATTTCTTTCTTTTCACGGATCAATTCGTCAAGTTTATAAAATTTTCTCCAATACCCGATCTCAGTTTTGTCACTTTTAGGTGCAAGAGGGAATAACCCTCCACACGCACCTGTTAAGTTATCTGTTTCTTTTGCATCTTTAAATTTTGCAAGTAAATATTGATCTAATCCCATATTAATATACCTTTCCTTCCTTTACTCTATAAATTGCATGATCGTCATCATAGATGTCTAAACGGCTGCCTCTCAATAAGTATGGAGCCGCTTCTGCAAACATATCATACATTAAACGATGCCATCCGTATGACGCATCAAACCCACTATCTGCAACGTATGCTACATTGCTTTTTGTTTCTTCTTTCCAGGAATCATACATATTCTGGTGTTTTGTGAAGAACAAATCCATATACTGTTCTATTGTCTGGGGACTCTTAAAATCATATTTCTCTATGCAGAAGTTTGTCCCTCTCTCAATCTCTCTTTCATACGATGCCTTCATTGCATCTAGGAGTTTGCCTTCGTCTCCTTTCTTAATTTTCATTTTTACAAAAACTGAATAACACGCACCCATATCCTTTTCCTCCTATCCAAATATTAATTCTCCAAAAAGTGCATACTGCATCAAACAATCAGCCTCGACTGCATCGAAGTTTCCGTCCTCTAAATTTTTAATTAAAGAGCCGCGCTCCTTTTCATAAATCTTGCATCCGTTAAGAAATTTACCCATGTCAAGATACCAAATCTCATCCTCTTGAAGATTATCTTCGTCCGCCTCGGCATCATAAAATCTGACGGCATCCTTGTTTAACAGAACCTTCGTTATAACAGTTCCCCAATACAAATCAGCCCCCGCTTCTTTTAGTTGCTTTTCAGCTTTGTTCCATTCAGGCGTTGTGTTGTCCAACACTGCCCAGTATCCAATGCCTTCGTATCCAGATTCAATAGCTGTTGTGAAGATGTCATCCATTTCATCAACAGTTAATACTCTTTCCACGGTGAATTTAACCTCAGGTTTGTCCTCACCGTAAATTTTATTTAAATTTGTTTCATTCCAACTACTCATGTTACTATTCCTCCTTCTTTTAATCATGACAGTCAATCAATGCCACGCATCCCTTGATTTCTTTCTTATTAATTTTTTGGATGAGTCTTGTCTTCCAATCTTCATCCTCATAATAATCATGCTCATCTGCAACGGCATATATGAATTTTTTTGATATTGGCTCTAGTAGGTCTTCTATTTCTACAATACTAAACCACTGTTCACCGCTTTCTTCAGTTGTTGCCCAGCTCTTGTCACCTTTGATTCCTTTCTTTGCTTTTATTTGGTCACACCATCTGCCTCCAATCTGGAACCAGTCGCACACTTCTGTTATCGTAGGCTTTGTCTCTCCACAACAACAACAAAATCTATCTCCAAATTCCTCTTCAACTAATGCTGTGCTGATATCATCTAATTCTTTACCTTCCATTAAATATAAAACTGTAAAATGCATATTCTTTCCTCCTATTTCTTATTCTGATATTTCATCTAGAAATTCTCTTGCATATTTTATAAATGCTAATTTATCTTTGAATTCATGAATCACTGTCATGTCAGCTTCACCACAATATTGAATTAAGGTGATGCCATCTTTACCCTTGCAGTAATCATTCGCTGCCACCATAACTGCCTGTGCGTAATTCAAGATGTCTGTATTAAAGTAATAATCGTCTTCTTTTTTCTTTTCGATTTCTTTAATATCACAATATTCCCTGTCTCTCAACCATGATCCGTGGTCTATTCCTGAACACTGTATTCCACTCATCAAAACCCATGATGCGACATCTTTATTTATGTATTCAGCCACATCTGCGCCTTCGTATGTCCCGACATCTGTATACACCTTCTTACCAGCAAACAGTGCTATACGATTTAGTGGCAATCCTGGAGCCGCATAAAAATTTATATTATCTGCATACATCTCATATATCTCATCTGCTTCAAGTCTTCCTTTAATCATGATTTTTCACCTTCTTTCTTGGACTCTTCATCTATATCTTTGGATACCTTTTTTAAGATAGAAAAAAGGAGCTTTTGTAGCTCCTTTCGTTCTGCCTTCTTCTTACCTCTATGATACAATATTCTGTCCTCTTTGTCAAGCTCTATTGCATGTTCTGTTAATCTTTTTACGATTTTCTTTTCATTAAGAGTCAATCTCATGAATTGCACCTCCACTTATATACATTATGCGTTCACCTATCACCTGACACAAACTTGGATAGTTGGATTGAACCAACCTTCCCTTGATACAAATTGTTTTGCCGACTTTAACATCTTCTTCTGCGATGTCAGCTAGATAGTCGTAGAAGACTACATCAATATCATCAGCTTCATTTCCCCCTTCAAGGTTTTTGAATGGTCTCGCGATACTTAATATAACATGAACCGTTTTGCTATTTACAATAAACTGTTCCTGAACACTCTTCACCACTCCTATTAAATTTACGTAATTATACATGTTGTTCCTCCTTTTCTATTTTCAATTGCTTACGCATCCTTGCCTGCTCTTCCCTGTCAAAGGCAAGCCAACATGCAGGCTCATTATCCTCATCTGGTCTACAGTGTGGACAATCACAACATCTTAAATCTTTATATGGACATATTGTTGCCATTTCAATCCCTCCTTACTGCCTTAATGACATATATTTTTCCGATACGCCCGTACTCTACATGGTCTACACCAAATACTGCTTGAACTTCTGGTAAATACTCTCTGGTTTTTAAATTTAGTTGACAAGAGTTTCTTTTCTCGTTCACCTTCATCACCCCAGAGCCATTACCTTCATAGATTTTGATATACAATTCTCCCTCTTGACACAAATGGCATTTTATGTCATAAAGAACCTGAAGGCGAACCCTCTTTTCTGCAATGACATTTAGCACGTTTGATAACATTGCGTAATCATAATCTGTATTTGCCATCGCATCCATGTTTTCTTTTTCATCTCTGTTATACGGATCATAGCCATAGTATCTGTATCCCAGATCCTCGAAAAACTTTTTTGTATTATCAAATTTTCCACATCCGTAATCCAGAACCTTTACCTGTCCATCTGGATTCTCGAAAGATTCCCAAATACGTGCCAATGCTGGTATGTGGTTCTTACCATTGACAGATGTTGCAGCACTTTTATATTTTTGCTGGAATATCACCATCACCTCACCTCCTTTCCATCTGGTTTTGTTTTCTTTTTAACAATATCATATTCAACATCCTCCTCATCTGGAGAATTTTGATATATCTCTCTGAAATATTGCAACGCTTCTAAAGATGAACTAAACGTTTTGATATTTCCATCTTTTCCATTGACTATGTTTTCTGTGAACCTGTCTATCGCCACAAGTCGTGCTTTTTCATGAACAATGGTGGCCATCAACATAAACCTATGAATCGTTTGGATATCAATCCACGCCCATTTCTTAATTTCTTCTTTGAGCTCTTGCACCTTTACAACGATGTCTTCACTTGTAATTTTTTCACCCATAGCAATCCTCCTAGCTTCCATGCTCATCAAATTTATGAGCCGAAATATAGCAATCATCTTTGAATCCTGTATCTTCTAGGAATTTATGAATTTGGTCAATAATGTCAAAAGCTATTTGTTCTACAGGTATGCCTATAGGACAATTTAGTCTAAAAGATGTTTTACCCTTCGGTGGAACCCATCCTTCCAAATCATGTCCTATCTTTGTGATATAATCTAAAAATGATATATCATTTTCAAAATATCCTGTATCGCAACATCCTGAAACCAAAGCACTTAAATCATAATCTACTACGTATCTTTCACTTAAATAAGTTCCATTAGTATCTGTGTTAATGTAAATTTCATTACCGCATTCTTCGGATTCATATTCATAGTGTAGATGTGGATACTTCTCTAGCATCATGTCGATGATTTCCATCTGTGGTTCCCATGCCGTTGTGGTATATAACTTAATCCATGATTCATTAAGTTTATGAAGATTCGTTTCATTCCACACAACTTCTTCAATAGAGCCTCTGCAATCTATGTCATCTAGATTTCCACCGCCAATCACACCAAGCATACCATACCATGTCTGATAGTCCTTATAGATTGGGTCACTATATACAGTGCTTGGAGTTCCTAAAGATTTAATTTTGATGTATAATTCTTTTAACTCTTGAAGTGCTTTATGTGAATTCTTTGTTTTATAAATTGCTATAAAATTAGAACACCAATTTGCCATTTTATCCCTTCTTTCTATATTTTTATGCTGCCTTCATATATTCTACCAAAGCTTCCATTATTTGTTTATCCTGTTGGATTAACTCAATCCCTTTGTTCCTAATTAGAGAAATGTTTTGCCTTGTATATTTTGATCCCTTGTTTCCCATTCCTTCTGAGAATAGAATCTCGCTGATCTCTTCAAAAGTTTTTTCTCCTGATTCTGTTAATCCAAAACTCAACTCTAGAACCCTTCGGTTGATAAGAGGCAATTTCTCTAAAGCTAATTTTAGAGTTTTGCTTCTCTCAAGTTTCATTTTGTTCTCCATCGGAGTCAATGTGTCGCTCGGAATCACTTCGTTATAAGTTATATCATCTTCTGAAGACATCCCGATGGTTGGTGATGCATCCAATGAAACCACTGAGCTACCCATTTGCACCAATAGTTGTTCAATCTTTTCTTTAGTCATTGCCCCACCCAAAGCAGTCGCTATCTCTTCTGATGATGGATCTCTGCTTAAAACTTGTTCTAACTCTCCTTGTAACTTACGAATATGAACTATGGCATTCGTAACATAATCTGGCTTGTCTATTAAGTTTGCGGCCTTATTACGGAATTTCTGAATCTGGCGTCGTATCCACGCATCTGCATATGTCAAGAACCTTCCCATTTTCCAGTCCCATTTTTCTATGGCTAGCATCAATCCAGTGTTACCAGCACCGACCAAGTCTTCAAAAGGAACTGAACTGTATCCATTTCTTAACTTATACTCTCTGGCAAGCTTCACCACATATTTTAGGTTGTGATTGATAATCTTTTCCCTGATATATTTTTTATCTTCTTCAGGAGTCTCGGGTTGACTTAGAGTCTTCCCAAGTTCCTGTTCTTCTTCCACTGTCAGTGGCCCATATTTATCAATCTCATTTAAATATACATCTATACCTGTTCGCATTCTTATTCCTCCCTTGTTTTTCTTGCACGCTCAACGGCTTCTGCAATATCAGTTCCAGAATCGCAAAGCGTCCATCTTTTACTTTTAATTAATTGATTCGCATAGCATCCAGTGTTACCAGGAATGGCTAATAGTTCTCTATTCTTCGCATAGAAATCAGCACAGCTAACAAACGCATCATCTACCCCGTCATCAAATATTATGACATTAGCTAATTGAGCTGCGTGAGTACAGCATTCGTTATAGGACTCGAACCAATCGCTCATAGAATAGTCACCCATATCTTTAGATTCTGGCGTTAAACACTTTATATGTGAATAATTCTTGGTTGATTCATCTTTAAAGATATACATCAGCTTAAATTGCTCTTTCACCGCCATCTTTGTCAACTTCTCAAATAAAGTTTCAGTATTAACTAATACAGTTGGTAATTTGCTAGTAATAAATTTATAGAATAAACCAACAGTTTCAACCACGACTGGAGGATAATCTAAATCTCGTAAAACACTGAAGTAATTATCATCTCCCATTACACTGTAATTAATTTCTACAGGGCCACAATAAAACTCTTTAAGAGCATCTTCCCTTTCGAGCATCACCGCATCTGGTGAACCATCTGCGTCATCTTTTTTATCTTTTGTGTATTCAAGCCAACATAGCTGCTGTTCACAACCTGCTTCAATAAAAGCTTTAATTAATGCTTTATTCATCTCTTACACCTCCTTTGATAATAAGTTATATAGTTCTCTGTATGTTAATGGAGCATTTCCATAACAATGATTGACTAAGAAAACGGCTTCCATTTCTAAATCATCTTGTAAATCTAGAAATTCAGCTGAATCTTCATCTACTGTGATAATTTTTTCAAAAATTTCTATATAAGCTTTTTTTGAATCTTGAATTTGTTGTTCGATTGTTCTCATTTTTAATCCTCCTATCTATATTTTTCTAATATTGCATCCACTTCATCAATAATTTTCTCCATTTTAACAGGATCTTTCATCGCTAAATATAATTCAGCAGCGTCTCTATCCGTTTTTAAAATTTCAGAAATTTCTTCTATCTCATTCTTTAAATAGCAAAGCCTGCATGTATTACAAGAACGCGCTCCACAATTAATAGAAACCTCTGGATGCTCTTTGATAAATTTCTTTGTATATACAGTAAAAGTTTTGATCTGCCCTTTGTAAAACAGTCCTGGCTTTTTTAATGAACTAACGTCCATTGGTTTATTCAGCATTAACGAGCTAAAGACAATTGTCAAATTTCTAGGCACATCTACATCATCTCTGTCAAAAAATTTCGAGACTACATCATATCGTTTTGTATATAATGTGAATCTGACAAATGGATTCGCTTGAACTATATGGTAATAATTCATAAGATGCGTTTCATTTATAATATCTCCAAAAGCTTCAAATCTAAAGATATCTACGTCTTTAATTATAGGCAGGTCCTCCCATTTTATATTTTCAGAAGATAATATTTCTGAGTTTCTAGCTAAACGTTCAGCTAATGCAGAATACATTTTTGCAAGATTTTCAGCATAACAATGAGAGCATACACTACCTAAAATTTTACGATTTGCTTGACAAAATGGATTTAATAAGACAGAAGTCGATAAGCTGTGGACGCCCTCCATTTTCCCTGTATGATTAGTACAAATTTCTAATTTACTCATATCTATCACCCACTAAAAAGGAAGCTCAGAAGATACTTCCTCTACTTTTGGCGTAGAGTCATCTTCTGGTGTTTCCTCTTCTTTTTTTACAGGGAAAAATTGATGAAGAAATTGAAAGTCTGCAGCTATTTGTCTCTTTTTAGCCTTCTCTTCCTTAGTATCATGACTGTACATGTATGGATTTCTTAAATGGAAATCAACTTCATCCCCCTCTTCAGGATATGGTTGTACCGCCCCCCCGTATTTAGTAATACATTCTTCTAATTTTTCTAATCTAGTTCTTTGTTTACCAGATAAGATAGTTAGTGTTTTATAAGCTTCTTTAGAATTTTCAAGTTCTTGTTCTAAGGTTTTAACCTTTTCTTCTAATTTCATGATTCTATCAACTGCATATTCATCTAAAGTCATACCTATTCCTCCTTATAAAGTTATTTTAGATTGTTTACAAACACTTTTAATATGTCGTAAACTTCTTTGCGATTGTTTTAAGCGATACATTGAAATAATATTATCTAATATTACTTGATATTCATCTGGTAATTTTTTAATAGGTGTTTCTGAGACAACTGGAGACTCATATATAGATTTTGATTGTGGTGTATCAAACTCTTTAATGTACTCACAGCCGTCAATGTGTTGTATTAATATATTATTATTATTGTCTAAAACTACAACTTGAGCAGTAACAATATCTGGAAGTTTATCTTCTTTGCGAACATTTACTGCATATAAAGTAGAGACAATTGCTGATTTTCCATCATATCCTTTTGTAAATATTAATGGCTTATCTTTATTAATTTTATATTTTTTAGGATTAAGTAATAAATATTCATAAATTTTACCAAAATCCTTATGGAATTTAACACTAATAATGACCATTATAGATCCTCCTTTCGTGTTGCGCTACAGCATAATGAGTAGCTTTTTTCTAATTTGTTCTTTTGCGTTGTAAGTTGCTTAACGCGTCTTTCCATATAAAATTGCTTACTTTTTAGTTTCGCTAATTTCTTTTTGTTTGAGCAGAATTCCATGTCTAGCTTTAAAGATGAGATTATTAATTTGACATGAGAAATCTCGTTCTTTATATCAAGAATTTCCATCTTTATATCAAGATGTTCCCCCATGACTGTCACCTCCTTTCTGAAGAGTTTGTAATATATTGTTATTCTTCTTGTGAATCTTCTTTATAATCATAAGGTAAATAATTCTCAATAATTGAATCAGTAGATTGATATAAAATGATAGGACCAGGGCCTACTTGATTTATATAACCTAAGGCACGCATGGTATTGTATTCAATCCATTCAAGTGCTTCTTCTTCAGTACATTCCTCATCTTCCATGAATTCCTGAATCATGGATTCAAAATTATATATTAAATGATTATCTTCTGTTAAACCAACAATTGAATTATCATATGCATGATTATCTAGTATGATTGGTTGTTCACATTCTTCTAAATCTCTTTCTTTGCAATATTCTGCTAAAGCTAATCTAAGTTTTTTATTTATCATATTATTTTTCCTCCTTTGTGCTTGTCGCACCACGAACTATTAAGTTCTTCTCAAATTTTTCTAATGCTTCAGTTCCTATTCTAAGGTCA
>Ga0310697_10005178_pt1 | contig 12663 bp, 10 predicted proteins | sample 172DNAGHGlowgp2_FD_203883 | JGI IMG/M metagenome (GOLD analysis project Ga0310697, IMG submission 203883) | Sheep rumen microbial communities from Palmerston North, Manawatu-Wanganui, New Zealand - 1728 DNA GHGlow gp2 (v2) (version 2) | ecosystem: Host-associated > Mammals > Digestive system >... | reverse complement strand
CCTCGATCGCCGGAGTTTCCTCCGGCACGGGCGATTCAAACGGATCTTCACTCGGCTCCGTAGAACTGAGCACCACCTCAATAGTGGGTGTTTCTTCCGGGCTGGCTTCCGTTTCATCGCCCGCCTCCAAATCGGAGGCCAGCGCAAAGGTCGGAAACGCCGAAAGCAGCAACAGCGCCATCAAGAGCGCAAGGATTCTTTTCACTTTGCTTCCTCCCTTATCATTTTCATCACGCCAGCGTCCATTTCGCACACGGTATCGCAGAGCTCGTCAATGTCCATCTGGTTATGGCTCGCAAGCAGGATCGTCTTGCCCTCCGCTTTCAGGCTCTTGATGAGCTTTCGCATATCTGCCACGCCGGTTTTATCGAGACCGTTGAAAGGCTCATCCAGAATGAGCAGCGACGGGTCCTCCATGATCGCTTGGGCGATGCCGAGACGCTGACGCATACCGAGACTATATTTACCCACAGGCTTTTTCATGTTCGGATCAAGCCCGACCCGCCGGATCGAATCCGCGATCTCCCGCAGGCCGATCTTGCCCCGCAGAGAGGCCAGAAGCTCCAGATTTTTGATTCCGGTCAGCCCCGGCAGGAAGCCCGGCGTCTCGATGATGATACCGAGATCGGGCGGGAAATCCATATCCCTACCAACCACTTTGCCGTTTACCGTGACCTCTCCCTCGGTGGGGAACAGGAAGCCGCAGATACATTTCATCAGCACCGTCTTTCCGCTGCCGTTGTTACCCACGATGCCGTGGATCATTCCGGGAGCAAAGTTCCGGCTGACGCTGTGCAAGACCCGCTCCTGTCCGAAATCCTTGGAGACATTCTGAACGCGGATCACAGGTTCATTTTTCATGTGCCGCCCTCCGTTCCGGTAAAGCTGAAGTTATACCGCCGCACCGCGTGCAGCGAGAGCAAGAAAAGCAGGGCGATCAGCGCAAGGAAGATCGCCACCGTCTGCCAGAGCTTTGGCAGCAGATCATAGCCGAAGTTGTGCATGTGATAGGTGGCCTGGTTCAGCGGCGAGAGCCAGCCCACCGCCACATTGGCCTTGTACATCCATTCGTCGGGGATCTGAAAGATCGTTTGAATTGTCTTGGGGTTTAGGAGAAAGCCGTAGAGCGAAAAGCCCAGCACGCCGATCACGCCGCCAAGCTGCCCAAAGCGGAGATTGCAGAGCAGCATGAGAAACATCAGCAGCAGCGTGTACAGCAGCATCAGCGCGAAGATCCAGGCCGTGCAGGCGTAGGGCAGGCTCAGCTCCAGAACCTTGACCAGCGCCGGGAGCGCAACATCCTTCCCTGCGCCGGAATAGCCGAGAATAGCCGCAGTCTCAGACCATTGGTTGCCGAGAAAGCTGCGGGACTGGCAGACAAATGATGTGGACAGCAGCACGAACAGCAGATACACCGTGGTCGCGGAGACGATGTAGAGCGCCTGCCCCAGCACCCAGGTTTTGCGGTCGATGCGCAGCAGCATAAAGGGGGTTCCCGCGCTGATAAAGGGCATATCCGCAAACAGCAGGATCAGCAGCAGCGAGGACAACAGGATGGAGTTTGCGTCTCCGAAGGTCCAGATGAAGGGCTCGAGGATCTGCATGATGCTGCCGTAAGTCCGCGAAAAGCGCACGGCCTTGTCCGAGAGCAGAAAGCACAGGATAAAGGCCAGGCAGAAGAAGAGAACAATGCGGGGATTGCGCCGCCATTGCCGGAAATCGTATGCGGCGACCGCAAAGACTTTACGCAATTTCATAGCTTTCGCAGCCTCCTTCCCGCCGTGACAAAAAAGCCGAGTGAGGCCAGAACGGTCAGCTCTCCCACGAACAGCAGCACGCCGGTGACACCAAACTGCCAGTGTGCGGAAGGCGCGATCCACTCCTTAGGGTAGAGGATAAACAAGTCCGGGAGGTAACGCTCGTGCAGGATGATGAGCACATAGTAGAGGACAAAGGGCGAGGCATAGGCCATGTACTTGCTGCCTGTCACGGTACCAAGCAACAGCCCGACGGCGGACCACAGCGCCCCGGAGCAGGCCATCAGCCCCAGCGTCTGGCGCAGCTCACGGATGAGCTTCCCGATCAGAGCGGGATCGGTGGGCGCGCACTCCATCGGAAGAAACAGCAGCACCGCGACCCCGTATGCGAGAAACACGCCGAGGCAGAGCGCCAACGCCCCGGAGAGCAGGCAGCCGGTGATCCGGCCAAGCAAGTACCCTGTCGGGGTGGTCCGCGGCAGGTATTCCTTGAGAAATCCGCTTTTCAGGTCGTCCAGAAAAGCCGCCGTAAAGGGCAGTGCGGCGAGAAGCGGCAGTGCCAATGTCATGCCGTCAGAACCCAGCGCTGATGAGATAAAGTCATGGTGGTAGCCGAAGGCCAGGAGCGTTTCGCTGCGGAAGGCAGTGACGATAGCCTTGATGGAGGAGAGAAAAATCACCGCCGCCGTGCCGCAGAGCGACAGAGCAAAGCCGCGGCCGCCCAGCGCCTGCCGGATGCTTGACCAGATAACACGCAGCATGGAATCTCCCTCCTTCCTTTTTCTCGTAGGGGCGGCAATCTGCCGCCTGTTTTTTCATCTGCAATCGAGCGGGCGGCTAATAGCCGCCCCTTCGGATCGTCTTAATTGTAGCCCGCACAAAAGGAATTGTCGTTACCGAAACATTACCGAAATATTACCGTTGCACAGGCAAGAAAAAAGCGCGGCTGCCCGCGCTTTTTTCTTGTATGAACTTAGTAGCCCAACTCCCGGTCGATCATGCTGCCGTCGATCGCGTTGATGGTGAGGACGATTTCCTCGCCGAAGTCACTGGTTTCGCCCTGCCATTCCCAGACGGAGTGTCCCCAGAAATCCCAGACTGGCACCAATAGTCCCTCGTCGAAGGAACCCTTGGCTTTGATGCGCATGAGGCCGAGCTTGACCTTGGTGATATCGTAGTTTCGCACGGTGTCAAAGCCGTTTTGCTCATTTGCGACCTGCACATCGCTGTTTTTCACCATGATCATCTTGGCGAAAATGTCCGCGATCTGGTCAAAGGGCATGAGCTGCGTGTCCTCCACCTGCAGTACCGGCTCCGTGTGTGGGGATTCCCAGTAGAAATAGACAAGCCCGTCCTTGGTGTAATCCAGTGTGATGACCTCGTAATGCCAGGTCCCGCTGTGGCTCTCATTCTCCGGCACAGCGCCGCCGCGGATCGGCGTCCAGCTGATGGGGAAGCCGTTCAAACAGCGGACATACTGGAGCTCGTAACCCGTTGCGAGGATATAGCTTTTCCAGTTTTCCTCGGAAGGTGCATCATCCGTCTCATCTATGGACACGGCAGTAGGCATCGAGCGGGTGAAAAGAACGGGATAGGCGTCGTCGCAGACGACATGTTCAAAACCCAATTCCTCCATCAGCGCGTCGCCCTGCCGGATGGCGTCCTCCAGGGGAACGTCCACAGTCAGCGGCTCGGGGAGCTCGTCCTGGATCAGGGAAATGGCAACGGCGGAGGAGAAGTTTGAATCGCCGTAACCATCGACAAAAGCACTTGCATGATCTAAAAAACCAGACACGTTCTGGACAAAGAAGTGCATCACCTTCCCGTCAACCTCTGTCCATCCCCTAATTTCCTCCAGGTTTTCGCTCCGGGAGACAAAGCTGGTTTCTGCCGGGACACGCTCGTCGCCGTCCGGCGCGGTGCGGGCGTATTCCGCACAGCGCTCGATGGCTCCCGGCAGTGCTTCATAACCGCCGTCCAGATCCACGGGGATCTCGCCCCGCTGCATGGCCTGCAGCTGCTCCAGACGCTCCAGCGCCTGCTGCTTTGTCATGCCCAGCTCTTCGTAAAGTGTGTTGCCCTTGAGCAGCACGCGCATCAGATTGTCCGCGTCCGCCTGCGTGAAATCCCGGCGGGCGATGCTGCCGGTGGGGATCTTGTCGGCGCTGGGCAGCACGATCTCCGCATCAGCGGTGACATGCACAAAATCGTTCACGCCCGTCCAGTCCCCGGTAAAGCGCTCAGGCACCTCCAGCGCGGCCAGCAGCGCGGAGTTGTCCTTGCCTTGCTGGGCTGTTTGGAGCATCTGCTCCTGATCCTTTTGGACAACCACCGGGGTGTCCGGCGTGGCCTGGCAACCTACAAGCAAGCCGAGAGCAAGGCAGGCAAGAAGAAGCAAAGAGAGAATCCGTTTCATGCCATGCCCTCCTTAATAACCCAGCTCCCGGTCAATCATGCTGCCGTCAATGGCATTGATGGTGAGGACGATCGTTTCTTCTAAGGGCACATCCATTCCGTCTCTCTGATAAATCTCCGTCCCGTAAAAATCCCAAACAGGAATCAGTAAGCCCGTGTCCCTGCTGTTTTTTGCTTTGATCCGCATGAGACTCAGCCTGACCTTGTCGATCTGAAGGCGTGGGCGGGCGTCGCCGCCGTTGTCGTTGATCGTCTGAATGTAGCTGTACTTGACCATGATCATTCGCTCAAAGACGGACGCAATCTCATCAAAGCTCATAAGCTGAGTGTCCTCCAACTCCAGAACAGGTGCTTCGGTTGGCGCTTTCCATTTGAAATATACGACGCCGTCTCTCGTAACGCAGACCTCGATCGTTTCATAGGGCCAGACAGACGCATAGTTTCCTTCTTCCACGTTGATCCCTTCGACGCTGGTATAGCCAAGCGGGAAGCCGTTCAGGCTCCTGACATACTGCAGCTGAAAGCCTGTATCGAGGATAAAGCGATCCAAATCATCCCAGCGGGAAGCATAGTAGGATTCCGCGTCCTCCACGCTGACCGCCCCTCGGAGCATCTGCGAATCGGCAAAGTAGACGGGTGTGGCGTGATCGCAGACGACATTTTCAAAACCAAGTCCGGCAATCAGTGCGTCACCCATCTGAATTGCCTCTGAAACAGAGAAATCCGGCTGGAACGGTTCTTTTGCAATGTCGTTCGGGACAGCGGTGCTTGGTTGGCAATTACTGTTGTTAGGGTCGCCATAGCCCTGTACATAGTAGACGGCAGAATCCCAAAAATCAGGATAATTCTGCACCCAGAGATGAACCTTTCTTCCATCCACCTCTGCCCACCCGCTCATTTTTTCGAGAGGGCCATCGGAAACAAATGAAGTGGAGGCCATCCGAAGCTCTCCCTCATCCGGCGCGGTACGGGCGAGCTCAGCATAATACGCAATAACATCCGGAAGCTTTTCATAAGTGGTATCGCCCGAAAGAGGAATGTCGCCGCGCTGCATGGCCTGGTATCTTTCCAACTCTGCAAGCGCTTGCTGTTTTGTAATGTTGATCTCCTCATAGAAGGGCTGTCCCTTAAAGAAGACACGGAGAAAAGTGTCCAGATCTTCCTGCGTGAAATCCCTACGGGCAATGCTGCCGGTAGGAATCTTGTCCGCGTTTGGCAGCACGATCTCCGCGTCAGCGGTGACATGCACAAGGCCGTTCACGCCGGTCCAATCACCGGTGAAGTGTTCGGGAACAGCCAGCGAGGCAAGCAAAGAGGAATTATCCTTGCCCTGTTCTGCTGTTTGAAGCATCTGCTCCTGATCTTTTTGAACCACTACAGGGACCTCCGGCGTTTTCTGGCAGCCGGTGAGCAAGCCGAAAGCAAAGCAGGCAAGAAGGAGCAAAGAAAGAATCCGTTTCATGCCATGCCCTCCTTAATAGCCCAGATTCCGGTCAATGACCGTGCCGTCAATGGCGTTGATCGTGAGAAGGATCTGCTCGTCAACAAACTCGCCCGAATCGGCGGCAAAGTCCTTGGTGCCCCAGAAATCCCACACCGGGACCAGCAGACCCTCGCCCCGGGTGTCCTTGGCCTTGATGCGCATGAGACCCAGATGCACCCGATTCACATAGTAGGTGGTGCCGTCTCCCTCCTCCAGATAACTGTTCTTGACCATGATCATCCGCTGGAAAATGTCTGTGATCTCCGGAAAGCTCATGAGCTGGGTATCCTCCAGCTCTACCGTGGGTTCATTATAGGGGGATTCCCAGGAGAAATAGACCACGCCGTCGGCGGTAACGCAGACTTCGATCTGCTCATATGACCAAACGGCATCGTGGTCGGCCTCATGCTCCACTGCGTTGCCCTGTTCCCGCGTATAGCTGATGGGGAAGCCGTTCACGCAGCGGACATACTGCAGCTGATAGCCCGTGCCCTCAATGAGCTCGTCCGGATCCATGTCTGCCCAGCCGCCGCGATCCTCACCGCCGTAGAGATAATGATGGTTATAGAAAAACACCGGTTGGAGCTGGTCGCAAATCACATTGCCCAGACCCAGCTCCGCCATCAGCGCGTCCCCTATCCGCAGGGCGTCATCCTCAGAAAAGCTTGGGAAGATCCGCTCGTGGGGCAGCGCGTCGCCTACATGGTCAGCGGGGATAACATAGCTCTCGTTCCAGTCTCCATAGGGCGGAATAAAGAAAGCCGTTTTGTTCATACCTGCGTCACCCCAGTGGATGACATTCAGATGAACTTCTTTTCCGTCCACCGTGCCCCAGCCGTTCATTTCAGAAAAATAGCCATTGTCTACAAAGCTGGTGGGCGCCAGGCGCAGCTCGTTCTCGTCCGGCGCGGTCCGCACAGCCTCCGCGTACTGCTCGATCAGGTCCGGAAGATCCTCATAACTTGCGCCTTCCAGAGGAATCTCGCCCCGCTGCATGGCTTGGAAACGCTCCAGCATTTCCTGCGCTTTTTGCTTTGTGATGGGAACCTCTTCGTAATAAGGTTGCCCTTTCAGGAAGACCCGCAGGAAGATGTCCAAATCGTCCTGAGTAAATTCCCGTGAGGTGACGCGTCCGGTGGGGATTTTGTCGGCGTTGGGAAGCACGATCTCCGCGTCGGCCTTCACCGTCAGCTTGCCGTTTAAGCCCGTCCATTCGCCGGTAAAGCGGTCGGGAACCTCCAGAGACGCGAACAGAGCGGAGTTTTCCCGGCCATTTGCGGCGGTTTCCAGCATCTGCTCCTGATCCTTGACGATCACCGCCGGGGTGTCCGGCGTGTCCTGGCAGCCGGTGAGCAGTCCGAGAGCCAGCACGACCGCCAGAACAAGAGAAATTGTCTTTTTCATGGTTTCTACCTCTTCGTAGGGGACGGCGTCCTCGACGTCCCGTTGTTGGCCGACCGCCTTTCTCCAAGCGGGCTGTCGGGGACGCCAGCCCCTACAGCTTTCGGCCACGCTCCCAGCATAGGCGCAAGCAAAAGAAAAGTCGTTACCGAAAGATTACCGAAATATTATTTTTGCAACAGCACCCTTACCGTCGTGCCCTCTCCGACTGTGCTTTCGATCGCCAAGCTCCCGCCGTGTGCCTGCACGATCTCCTTCACCAATGCAAGGCCAAGCCCCACGCCGCCCAGCTTCTTGCTGCGGGAGCGATCCACCATGTAAAAGGGCTCGGTAATGCGGCCAATTTCCTCCTGGGGAATGCCGCAGCCCTTATCCCGCACGGCGAAGCCGGTCTCGTCCGCGAAGAGGGTTACGGTCTGCCCTTCGCGGGATGCTTTGTTCGCGTTGTCCACCAGGTTCACCAGCACGTCCTGCATCAGATCGGCGTCCAGCTCCAAGGATTCCACGCGGCAATCCGTTTCCAGAGAAATGCCTCGAGCAGCCAGCGTGTCTGCGGCGCTCTCCCGCACGCGATCCAGCAACTCCGGGACAGAAACCGGCTGCAGCTCCGGCTTTTGATCCAGCGTAATGAGCTTGAGGAGCTTTTGCACCAGCCGTTCCAGCCAGCGGGTCTGGTGCTCGATCCGCGCGAGGGCGGCGCTGCGCTCCTCCTCGTCCAGATAGGTGTTTTGCAGGGAGTCCGCGTTCAGCAGCAGCGCGGTCAGCGGCGTTTTGAACTCATGGGTCACGCCGCCGATGAAGAGACGCTGCCTCTCCGCCGTCTCGGTGAGTTCTTCGATGTGCTGCTCCACGGAGGCCGCCATAGCATTGAAATCCTGCGCCAGGGCGCCGACCTCGTCGGAGGAGGTCACGGCTGCACGCTCGGCGTAGTTGCCCTCCGCAATATGGGCCGCCGCGCTTTGCAGCTCCTGCAGCGGACGCAGGGAGCGCCGCACCAGCAGGGCAATCAGCAAAAGGCCCAGCCCAATGCAAACCGCGCCAATGACGATGAATTGTAAAGTGAGCGTGCGAATTTGATCATAGACTGGCGTAATGTCTTGAACGATATAGACTATGCAGCCGATTCCCTCAAGGTTTTGGGTAAAAGTATAGGGCAGCCTTGCGTCGCCGCCCACGATCAGAAGCTGCCGCCCGTTTACCGCGCCGGTATAGCGCTGGGGCGTGTCACTGGTTTCCGGCGTCAGATACTCGCTGGGATCGAGGGAGAGAGAAGAGTAGAGGGTTTCGCCGGAGAGCATCAGCACAGCCTCACTGTCGGCGTACTGGGTAAAGCAGTATTTCATCAGCGAGCGGGTCGCCGCCTCGCTGTCCTGTTCCTCATGATAATACTGCAGCATGTTGTTGAAGGAGCGCGTCAGCGCCTGCTGCTTCTGCTCCGCGTTTTGATAGGTGAGGTTCAGGATTTTGTCTCTAGCCTGCGTGATTAGAAGCACGGTGCAGGCAGCGACGGCGAGCACCAGGACAAGGCCACACAGCAGCGATAGTTTTTTCCATAGCTTCATTTCCGCCGCTCCTCCAGCCGGTAACCGGTTTTCGAGATCGTGCGGATCTCGTCACTGAGCCCCAGCTTTTTCCGCAGGTTCGCCACACGCACATCCACCGTGCGAATGTCCCCGAAATAATCCTCGCCCCAGATCTCGTTCAGGATGCGCTCGCGGGAGACTGTGCGGTTTTTGTTCTTCATCAGCACCGCGAACACGTCAAATTCCAGCGGCGGCAGGTCGATGGGCTCCCCGGCATGGGTCAGCGTGCGGTTCTCCGCGTCCAGCGTGAAATCCTGGAAGCGGTAGATCTGGTTGAGCCGCCCGGTGCGGGAGAGCACCTTCTCGATCCGCACCAGCAATGTCACGATCTCGAAGGGCTTGACGATGTAATCCTCCGCGCCTTCCTTGAGACCGCGCACTTCCGATTCGCTGTCGGTCTTGGCGGTCATGTAGATGACGGGGATGTTGTATTTCTCCATCAGCGCAAAGAGTTGGAAGCCGTCCATGCCGGGCAGCATGATGTCCAGCAGCGCCAGGTCAAAGGAATGATCCTGTTCCAGAGACGCGGCGGCTATTGCTCCGTCGTCAAAGGCGACGACCTCATAACCCACGGTGCGCAGGTTCAAAGCCACCGCGTCCGCTATGGCGTGGTCGTCCTCTACCAGCAAGATTCGATTCGCAGCCATAAACAATCCCTCCGATCCACGGTGCATTGTACCATAGATCGGAGGGAAAAAGTTTACCGAAATATTACTGTTCTCGGGGTGGGGAGATCCAGAAACCGCAAGCATCTGTTCAAGACTCACTTTTTTTCCTGCCTATATGCTATAATGAAAAAAACTTCTCTTTTTTCTGTAACCTTCCTATCCCAAAACGCTTTTCTTAAAGTGAGGGACCTCAAATACAGGAGGATTGGATCATGGATGACAAACAGATCGTCGATCTCTATTGGGCACGCTCCGAGAAAGCGATCGAAGAAACCGAGCGGAAGTTCGGCAGCTATTGCCGGACAGTCTCCTACAACATACTGGCCAACACAGCGGACGCGGAGGAATGCGTCAACGACACCTGGTTGAAGGCGTGGAACTCCATGCCGACGCACAGGCCGTCGCTTCTCGCGCCCTATCTTGGAAAGCTGACCCGCTGGCTCTCACTCACGCGTTTGCGGGAGAAGAACAGCCTCCGGCGCGGCGGCGGCGAGCTGCCGCTGATCCTGGACGAGCTGTCTGAAACACTGGACTCTGGCGAAGATACCGAACAAGAGCTGGAGGTTCGGGAGTTGAACCGGGCGCTGCGGCGACTGGTCAATGCGCTGGAGAAGGACGAAAAGGACGTGTTTCTGAGCCGCTACTGGTATATGGCATCTGTCAAGGAGATCGCGGAGAAAACCGGGTTTTCGGAAAGCAAAGTCAAAACCATGCTCCACCGCACAAGGAACAAGCTGCATCGGCAGCTTATGGAGGAAGGATTATGCTGAAAAGCGAATTGCTGCTATTTGCACTGAATGATATGGACGACAGTGATTTGGAAAGTGCCCGTAAAAGGCTGGGGTATAAGATCGGAGGTGCAACCGGACGCATTGCTAAGAAGCGCATCATCACCTTCGCGCTGGCCGCCGCACTGATTCTGGGTCTGGGAACCGCCGCCTACGCGCTGGGCTGGTTTGGGCTGCGGCAGCGCGTGACGCCGGTCGAATCCGTCACGCAGGCTATTTCTGACCCGGGCGAGAGCGGGATCCTTTCCCGCAGCGCCTATGCCGACGAACCGGCCGGACAGGCTCATGCTGCCTGGATCGCCTACATGAACGAGCATCGAAAAACCTATACGAATCTGAGCAACAACAACGCCGAAAACTGGCACCCCGACGACCCGGAGCTGCAAAAGCTCCAATCGGTCTACGGCGTTTTTGACGAGGAGGCGCTGGACAAACTGCTGGAGATCCGGGACGAATACGGTATCATACTTCACACGGAGGTCGTCATCCCGCCGACGCGGGAGCTGTTCCTTCGCGTCACCGGGCTGGACCCGTTTATGCGAAGCGAAAACGGCATGGAGGGCTGGCCGACGGCCTACGTCTATGAGGATGGCTCCTATCATGCCGAGGGCGGCCGGGCAAAGCTGGCTGATGGAATGGAGCTGGATTTCACCGTCGATTGCGGGCGCCGCGGGACGCTCGATCCCGCCTATCTGCCGGTCGTCCACGTTGAGGATTACACTGAGCGGGAGTACACCAACGCAAACGGGGATTCCGTCGTACTGTCCGTGGCCGATGGGCAGGGCTCCAGCTTCATCTTCTACGAGAGCGAGGATTACCTCGTCACCGTGCGCAGCACGAGCGACAACGCCGAAGTGCTGGCCGACTGCTTCGATTTTGCGGCGATGGTGTGCCTGCATCCCGATCTCTCCGCCGTGCAGAATACCAGTCCCAGTGTGGCAGAGGTCCGTGACGGATTGCTGACGCTGGCCGATTTCGCACAGACGGATGAATATCTGGCTTCCAGTGCCTTTCAGACGCTGTTCAACGACTATTATCTGCCGATTGCCAACGAGAAACTGGCAAAAATGAACAGCTTCCATCCGGAGGGCTATTCCCAGCTCTATTACTACGGCAGCTTCCCTACCGGGATCGCAGAAGTAGACGAGGGACTTGACAATATTCTGGACGGAACTCCGCTGACAACGCCAGGAAAAGCAAATATCATCTGGTATCGCCTGCCTTTCCATGAAAGCGGCGTCTATCCCGGCGGCGGCATGGAGGCGGATGCCTACGAGCGCGCCGTGGCGGAGGGCGAATTGAGCGAGGAAGCCTGCTTTGATGTCTTCGGCATGGGCGGCTTCCTGACAGACGGTGAACTTGAAACCGTTATCGTCTGGGAAAACGGAACGCGCTATGGCGAGTTTCAGATCGGCAACTTGAGCGGCACGCTGCACTACATCCCGAAGGGCAGCCTTGACCCGCTGTTCCATCCGATCCTCAAGCCGGAATCCACAGGCTGGGTCTATGACACAGCCTGTGGTGAACAGGTTTCGATCAGCGCGGTGACGGAGGTTTCCTATCCCGACACGCAGACGGGCTATATTCTCTACGAGACAGACGCGGCCTATGTCGTCATCACCGGTCCCGTGGAGGCGTATGCACTCGAAATGTTGGCCGATGCCGTCGACTTCCGCTGCTTTTCGTGAGGTGCGGCCATGAAAAGTACATATCGTTTAATCGCCCTTCTGCTTGCTCTGTGCCTGCTGTTGTGCGCCTGCGACGCTCCCACACAGACCGGCAAAAACGAAGAGCAGCGTCCGGCGCAAAGCGCCGCAAAGGAAACGCCGCGTTCGACCGACGAGCCGCAGAGCTTCAGCGCCGATCTGACCGGCGAGGGCGGCGGGCAGATGTTCGCCCCGGAGATCCTTTCTTTCCCGGATGTGGGTTACGGTTTCTGGCAGGGCGTCAGGGCCGGGGACAGCGCGGTCATTTCTGCCTGTTCGCAGACCGCGGGCGAAGAGGGCTTTATCCTGTATCGACTTGATCCTGAAACGGGCGCATTTACAAAAATTCCGAACAGCGGTCTGGATCGTCCCTTTTCCGCGCTGGCTGCACGTGATGATGGCAGCGCTGCGGCGATCTCACAGGGACAGGACGAAGAGCACATCCTGCTGCTTGCTGCGGCTGACAACAGCGTTCGCCGCATAACGCTGCATCTGGAACCGGGTATTCTCGCGCGCGATCTTTGCCTGACGGAAAGTCGCTGCCTTGTCAGCGCCGACGCGCAGTTGCTCGTTCTGGATGAAGACGGTACGCTGCTGAAAACGCAGGAGCTCGTCAACAACCGCGTCGCGCTGATCCAAAGCGGCGGCACGCCGATTCTGGCCTGGGACGACCCGGAGGGAACGAAGCTGCAGTTCCTCGATGATGAAGGGCAGCCGGTGAACAAACTCACGCTCGAAGGGCACTATGACAAGCTGTTCAACGGCTCAGAGAACACCATCTTCGGTCTCGTCGGCAACACGGTCTATCGGATTGCGCTGCCCGATGGTACGCGAGAGGGCTTTGTCAGCAGTTTTGCCAGCG
>Ga0310697_10005176_pt1 | contig 12664 bp, 1 predicted proteins | sample 172DNAGHGlowgp2_FD_203883 | JGI IMG/M metagenome (GOLD analysis project Ga0310697, IMG submission 203883) | Sheep rumen microbial communities from Palmerston North, Manawatu-Wanganui, New Zealand - 1728 DNA GHGlow gp2 (v2) (version 2) | ecosystem: Host-associated > Mammals > Digestive system >... | reverse complement strand
GCACCTACGTCAATATGGAGGACGATGACCATTATGCCGGTTCGCTCACCGCTGATATTCCTGAGGCCCAGTTCCTCTATGGTGGCAGCTTCGAGGCACCGATCATGGGCAATACGCACGTTTACCTCGGCAACGGACGTATCTTCAATAGCTTTGCCGGAAGTTGTAATGCTGACATCTTAGGCCATACCGAGACATACGTGGGTAAGGGTATAAACCGAGATGGCACCGCTACGGATGGTCAGATCATCAATGCTTTCCCCTATGTTATCGACCACATCTATGGCGGTAACGACTTGGGCGGAAAGATTCTCGGCGAGAAACGTGCAGAACAATATCCCTCCGCTGCAGACGCAGTGCAGGCACTGAACGACTGCAACTTCACGGCGCGTGTCGGAACCACCAACGGTCAGGATCTCACGAAGGTGTATCAGTACAATGCTTCTTCGAACCCCAACCCCGGTGTACTGACAGCCTCTGCCTACATCGAATATACCCAGGGACGCGTCGTCAACATCTTCGGCGGTGCTTTCGGCGACTACGACTATACTGCAGAGAAGTTCAGGGATTATTGCAATGACGACGGCTCGAACAAGGCCGGTTTCACCAAGCCCCGCTTAGGCAATGCCTTCGTCAACTTCAAGCCCGTCAGTAACACTTCAAGCTCCGTGGCCCAAATCTTTGGCGGTGGTCAGGGTCAGCACTATGTCTTTGACCGCGATGTGATGCAGGAACGCAGCTACGTCCTCATCGACATCCCGCAGAATCTCCAGCTCTTCAAGAACATGGCGGTCTTCGGTGCCGGAGCCTATTGCGGTCTGGGCATGGAATTCACCCCTGCCCAAGCGCTTGCCGCCCCCGATAAGGCTTCCGCCGTCATCGACCTCTTACAAGGTCAGATCAAGAACGTTTATGGCGGCAGCTACAACGAGGGTGTCACGCGCCGCACCGTGGTCAACGTTCCGACGGGTTCCACCATCGTCATGACGAAGCAGACGGACAACCAGGGCAATGGTATCGCCAACAGCGGATGTATCTTCGGCGGCGCTTACGGCGAGTACGTCAGCTTCCCCTGCGACGTCATTGAATCCAACGTCAACTACTCCAGCAACGATGCCACCGTGCAGGGCGGCATCTTCGGCGGCAACAACAACGCCCGCCGCACCTTCTCCACGAACGTCAACATCAATTCCACCGTTTGGTCCAACAAGACCAACCAATACCAGGGCTATGTCTATGGCGCCGGCTTCGGTGAAAACACCTGGGCACATTACACCAACGTCAATCTCAACGACGGGGCTTTAGTATATAAGGTATATGGTGGCGGCAGTGCCGGTCGCGTGCTCAACGAGTACTCACTGGATGCCTGGAAAGACGAGCTTACGGCAGCCAGCCAGACGCTTGACCTCGGGTATGGAGATGGTTACACGGGTGACGGCTGGGACGATAAATTTGATTTGAACGCCCTGGCGCAGTGGAGCCAGATGGCCCTTGACATTGAGGCCGGAATCGTCAGGGACCGCGGCAACGGCAAGGAGAAGTACAACACCAATGTCCACATCAACACCGGCGCCACCGTAACAGGTTATGCTTATGGCGGCGGCTACGGACCGCAGGCTATCGTCAGCGGCGACACCTACATCGACCTCCTCGGCGGAACGGTAGAGAAAGATATCTATGCCGCCGGAGAGAGCGGCCCCGTTATGTGCAATTACGCGGCTGCCAAGACGCAGTTCCGGGCTTGCGCCAATGCCTTTGTCAGGGGCGGAATCGTACGTAATGTCTATGGCGGCGGTTGGAAAGGCGACGTCGGCTATCATGCTGCCGGCACGCTGGCCGTGGCTAACGATGATGTCGCGGGCTTGACCAATGTGGTTATCGGTACGCTCACGGGCACAAACCTCCTCAATGGTATTCCCGTCGTGCAGCGTAATGCCTACGGCGGCGGCGAAGGCGGTGCCATCTACGGCACGGCACACGTCAGCCTCAACAACGGATACATCGGCTACCGCTTCAATGGCGCCGACCCGACGACCTTCAATGCTGCGGACTACGTCGAGGAACTGAACGATATGACCAACCCCGACCCCGAGAAGCGTGTGAACGGTCTGTTGAATTCCGGTAACATCTTCGGCGGAGGTTATGTTGCCAACAGCTACACCGAGAACGCCTATGTATATATGTATAAGGGTCAGGTTCGCGGTAGCGTCTATGGCGGCGGCGAGATCGGTCCTATCGGACGCGGCACCGTGAAAGAAGTCACCGGTGCTCCCATCGTGAATGCCAATGCCAACATATTCAAGCCCGGTCAGACTCATGTTTATCTCTATGGCGGACAGGTGAACCGCAACGTGTTCGGCGGTGGCCGCGGTTACGACAACTGGGGCGGCGACGGCACCGAGCTGTATAAGGACCAGCCCGAGATCATCGCCCAGATGGACTTGAACTCCAAGGGCTTCGTCTTCGGCGAGACGGATGTCCACATCTATGGCGGCACCATCGGCACCGAGGCAAGCCTGGCACAGGGCTATGGCAACGTCTTCGGCGGCGGCGACATCGGCTTCGTGTACAGTGGTCATGGCAAGCGCTTCGGCGCTCGCGGTGATGCCCTTTCCCCGACCGACGGTCTGCCGGTGGATGGCGGCGGTTACTACTACAAGTATTTTAATGACGACGGCACCAATGCCGGCGATTATGCACATGCCAAGGCCAACGGTATGACCATGGACTGCGCCGTCGAGGTGGCTCCCTGCAGCCTCGTGCTGCCGGGTCAGAGCATCCAACTGCCGGAGCTGCAGACCGATGCCAACGGCAATATCGTTTATGACGCCAACGGAAAGCCCATTCAGACGGGCAGCACGAAGACCTTCAATGAAGGTGACTACGTCCCCTACGACTACATGAACCTGCTGAAGAACAAGAATGCGGACAAGGCGAAATGGGATGCGTTGGATCTGACGGGTGTCCTGATTCGTAACGCCGTATTTGCCGGCGGTAACGTGTCAACGGGTAGCGACCAGATCTTCGTCAACACCAACACCGTCTATGGCAATGCCACCGCAGCGTTGCGCGACGTCTATCACCGCGACCTCATCACCGTGGGTACCGAGCATACCGGCGGTCTCTATGGCGACGGTAACCTCACCTTCGTCGATGGCTTCCGCGAGCTGCATATCGCCAACTACGGCACCGACTTCTACGGTATGTCCGAGAAGATCTCGAAGGAGGAGTACGATAATCTGTCCGACCGCGAACGTGCCTACTTCGAGCTGCAGTACGAGTGCATCGCTTCGTGCCACGACAAGAACAACAAGGAATATTCGCCCGGCGCGGCCATCAACCTCACCGAGTTCCAGGCGCTCTTCGAGGGCACAGCATACATCAATCCCGACGACGGCACGCCTAATGAGACCTACTGGAAGCAGCAGGGCGTCTGCACCATCTATGCCGGACGTCTGCTGAACACCCTCCAGCGCGCTGACTTCGTCGGTGTCTACGGTAGCCGTATGGTGCTGCAGGGAGCACGTGACCGTGTGCCTGAGGTGGCCGACTACACCCAGTACACCGTCAACCGTGTCGGCGAGGTGTCGCTCAACAAGATGGATTCGCAGATCAGTTCGGATACCGGCAACGATGCCAGCCACGGCAACTACTTCGGTATCTACAACATCGTGAACTACCTCGGCAACCTCACCAGTGATAATGCCTTCACCAACGTGCGAACCACCAGCACGACGAATAGCAGCCTGAATGCTGACGGCCAGTCATACTACAACTGGAAACTGGCGAAGATCAAAGACCGCTACCGCAACAACGCTACCAGTTGGAATAAGGTGGCCTTGGCATCCGGTGTGTATCTGGAACTTGTCAACGAACCTACCGCAAGTTCTACCGCCAAAGACTGGGGTTATGTCACCGGCGTGATTGAGCTCGACCTGATCAACGTCAAGCAGGGCTTGGGCGGCGGTTACGTATATGCTAAGAATGAGCACGGTCCGGCACATTGGCATGGCCAGGGCAATACGGAAGGTCTTGCCGTTTGGGACAAGGTCACCCTGACGCCCTACAACAAGCTCGCCAGCACCTTCAGACGCTATGCCTACGAACCAGCAGATGCAACGAAACTTGAGATGGAGACATCGGGTAACTTCGTGCATAACGTCAAGCAGATCGTGGACGACTGCTACCCCACACACAACCAATACCTCGGTGCCAACGCATCACCCGCACACTATTGGTACATCAAGGGTAGCATCTACGTCTACGACCAGTATATCTCTGCCTACACCGGTTCCGCCACGGCCTACTCCGAGACGGTGAGCATACCGCTCTCCATCCAGGCCGGTGCTCATGGACGTCTGACCCTCCGTGAGGTGCAGCCCAGCCTCTATGCCTACTACGACAAGGATCGCAACAAACTGGGTAGCAACGGCGCCGATGAGACGGTGGACGTCAACGGCAAGCGCTATGTGCTCAACGAGCCCATCACCTACTGGGATTGGAATATGCTGACCGCTGACCAGCAGTCACACTTCGTCCAGGAGACTTATACCGTCGTCGAGAAGTGTAAGATCGGCGGCGTCGAGTACCCCATCGGATATACCATGCTGCCCAGTGAATACGAGGCCAAGAAGAGCCTCGAGGCCCTCGCCTACGATGCCAACACCAACAGCTACGAGGCCGACCCCGAGAAGGATGCCACCTTCTTCCTGCGTCCCAGCAACAACGTCAGCCACGACACAGGCTATGCCCTCACCTTCGACATGGACAACCCCATGGTGTGGAACGACTACTACACCAAGACCGCTGCCTTCAACGACAAGGTCAATACGAAGGAATATGCCGACGGCCAGATGCACGACGGCACGACCATCATCCCCGCCAACTACACGCAGGGACCGACCTACCACATGATAGGCAGCCAGGCTGGCGTCTATGGGCAGCGTTACTATAATGTCAACGATGTCATCGACAATACCATCGTCGACACCTATCCTTATCGGACGCTCACCGAAGCTGAGCTGATCGCTAAGGGACAGGCTAAGTTCGAACCCGCATGGGTCACTACGCAGGCCATCAATGTCGACGGCGCCACCATCAACCCCGGCGTGGCCATCGTACAGTCCGAGTATGCCTCCATCTGGGGAACGACCATCAAGGAGAACACCAACGTCGTGCCCGCCAAGCTGATCACCAGCACGCTGCAGCTCTCGCCCACCGACTTCCTCTATGCCGGTGATATCCTCTCCGAGGCTGACATCAAGGCACAGATCCAGAACGCTAATCCCACGTGGAGTGCGGCTGAGGTCGATACCTACTACAGCAACAACAGCTCATACGTCGCCGATGCCTACTACTGCACACGTGCCGGCGACTATGGCGGTAAGACCTATTCGCCCAACACGGCCTATCAGGTCCTCGACGCCTGGAGCTCCATGTCAGCTACCGACCGCGAGAACTTCCGCTACAACTACGATGGTCTGGACTTGCTCATCGACCCGACTTATGGCGGCGGCTACGGCTACAAGCCGCAGTACGACGGCTATGCACCCGGCAGCAGCGAGTCGGATGTCGAGAACGGCAGTGCAGCGACACAGTACGACAATGTCACACCGCTGTCGCCCACCGTCTATTCTCCCACTACGGCCGTGGATTACACCGCTACCTACAACGGCACGACACCGCTGACGTACAATGATGCCTCCAATAATCCGGTAACAATCGACGTCAACAAGACGCTCACCCGCGAGGAATATGAAGCGATACCTAACGAGCGTTATCACTACTCGTCCATCTCCGTCACCTCGCCAGGTATGTATTATGTCGTACGTGAGCCCTTCATCCGTGGCGACGTGCCCTTCTCCACCGGTGAGGTCATCACCAAGGCACAGTATGAGGCACTGGACGACACCCAGCAGAAGCCGAAGGTCGACCAGCTCTACTTCCCCGCCGCCCAGGCCGGAACGGCAACGGGCAATCAGCTGCTCGACGGCTCAGGCAATCCGATTGTGGACGACCGTGACTGCAGCGAGGTCTTCAATCCCGTCATGTACTACTATTGCCGCGATCCCTATAAGGTCAATGAGAACGGTGAAGGCGTGGCCGTGACGACGGTCGGCATCAACTCTACATCGACGCTCGCTGCCCCTGAGACCTTCGATGTGAACGATATAGTGGATCTGGGCGCGGTCATCAGCGAAACATCCTATAAATCTCTGGTGAACAAGACTATGGACAGTTCGGGACAGCTCTTCACCATCATCGGTAACATCCCCGTGGAGACCAGCACGCTCTACGTCACCCGTGAGAGTGATATCTACGACCTCAGCAAGGAGAAGGTCATCACCGTCATCTACCTCTATGAGTACGACGAGAGCGATGAGTCCGGAACGAATATCCTGCCCGTCAGCGAGCGTCATATCGTGAACATACACCTACAGTTCAAGAGCGGTGTGCCGCAGATCGGACAGCTCACCAAGCCCAACACCGTGCTGCCAGGCTCCACCGTGGGTATGAAGGTGCCTGAGGTCACCACCGGTGCCTTCGAGGTGCTCTCCAGCGGATGGGAGGTCTTTGCCAACGAGGAGGATGCCAGCAAGCACAAGAACGGCACGCCCTTCGTCAACAACAACACACGCGTCTACTGGTATCAGGACAACTACCAGATTGCCTACTACACCAAGACGTACCTCGGCAAGACCTACTCCAACTACGTGCCCCTCAGCATCGGTAACTACCACGACATCGCCGATGTGATGGCCGACAAGACCAACCACATGTTCATCGACCACAAGGATGCACAGAAGTATCACCGTGGACCGAAGATCTACATCGACAACCGCAACACCTCCGAGCACAATACCCACAAGAGCGAGCTCGACCTGTTGAAGGATCTCTTCGATCTGACGCTGTTCCCGAAGTTCGATGAACATGGCGAACCGTTGGATTCGCTCCACAAGACAGAAACCGGCTGCAGTGAGATTGGCGGCCACAACCGCTTGGATCCCGCACAGATCGGCGCCACCAAGAACCTCGAGTTCTTCCTGCGCGATAACGTAGCACCGAAGTACTACACCGACTGGACGCCCATCGGCGACGTGACGCAGGATGGCACGACAGGTAAGTTCACCAAGTGCTTCGAGGGTACGCTCCATGGCGACGGATACACCATCAGCGGCCTCAACCACTCGCTCTTCCAGAGCCTCTGCGGCGAGATCTACAACCTCGGCGTAACGGGTACGTTCACCTCAGCAGGTATCGTCGAAACCGGTACGGGCTACATCGAGAACTGCTGGATCAACACCACAGGTACGCCCGCAGCCAACACCAAGCCGCTCTTCAACACACCGGCCAGAAATACGACGATGGAAAGTGGTAAGTATGACGGTAAGCTCAAACAGGTGATCAATAGCTACTATCCCACCGAGAACGGCTATAGCTTCACGGCCGACGCCAATCATGGAACGCCCATCGAGAAACCGCTCCAGTCGTTCCACAACGGTGAGGTGGCCTATGACCTCAACGGCTTCTATCTCAACAAGCGTTACTACGACCATAATGATGCCACGGGCTACGTCTACAAGTACCTCGACTCCAAGGACCTCGATGCCGACAACAAGCCCACGGTGAAGGATGAGCACTATCCGATTACCGACCACTTCGACTACGAATACGTCGCTAACCGCTATTCCAATGTGGACTTCACCTTCGCTGGAGGTAGCGTGCCGACGGCCGACGACGAGCGCTTAGTAGTTGACTTGCAAAACGAAAGATCCTACTACGCTCCCATCTGGCCCGACGACTACCTGTTCTTCGGTCAGCAACTGACCTACGGCTATGTCGATGGTCGTCCGCATCAGGAGTTCCCGTCGTACATCACCAAGTCCAGCGGACGCCTGGAGACCGACGGTACCCTCAGTAACCGCGTCTATCGCGCTCCGGCTTACTTCCGCAGCAAGGAGATGAGCATGGCGTACTACAACCCGCAAGCCCTCTTCGCGGATCATAAGAATGGTGACGAGAACGTACCTGTCCACAGGTACATGACCGCCATCGACTTCACGGGCTCCAACGGCGACGTGGCAGGAGGATACAAGGAAGGTCTGCAGTCTAACGGACACTTCTTCCCGCCATTGCTCGACAACGACGGACTCACCGCATTGCGCAACGAAGGCCTCACCAAGAACTGGCTCGTCTATACGCCTACAGCCGATGCCGGCAACGCCGATGCTCCCGAAAGCATGACCAACCGCGTCGTGCTCGACTACCTGAAGGAATATGACTACGCGGAGACCGATCCCACCTACCGCACGGTGGCTGCTACCGACGAGAATCATCAGACGATCCACGGACATGCCGTATTGAAGCTGGCTGAGAACTCCTTCAGCGCTCCCGCCGACCGCGACCACTTCCTGGTCGATAAGCAGGACTTCAACGCGCCGATGGCCTACAACATCGCTGAAGGACATCGTATATGGTACCAGCGCCGACCCGACACCTATGTCGATAGATCTAAGGGATGGGAAGGCATCAGCTTACCGTTCTCGGTAGAAGTCGTCACCACACCGCGTAAGGGTGAGATCACTCACTTCTACAGCGGCAGCCGTAACAGCTACAACGACACCAACACCAAGCTGGGTCACGAGTACTGGCTGCGTGAGTTCCAGCAGGGTGGCACCTTGATCACCAGCACCAACACCTTCAAGGCGAAGTTCGACTATCCTTCCACGCAGCCTGACTGGGCCGCTGGCATGTCGAAGTCCTACACCAACACCTTCCTCTGGGACTACTACTACCAGAATAATGCAGCCCCGCGTCCTGACAAGAACACCGACATCTACCAGCAGGATTACTATAAGGAAGCAAAGACCTACGCTAACTACGCCTATGCTGCCGCTGCCAAACCTTACATCATTGGCTTCCCCGGCTCGACGTACTACGAGTTTGACCTCAGCGGCGCTTGGAAGGCTTCCAACTCCTACGACGAGATCAACCAGGTGGCTAAGCAGGTCATCAGCTTCGCTTCGTATGAGGCATCGTCCTCGAAGCCGGTGACCATCGCTGTCAGCGACGACGAGATGGAGACGGCCAAGGTCACAGCCGACGGCTACATCTTCCATCCGAACTATCTCGGCCAGGAGGTGGCAGCAGGGGCCTACATGCTCAACAGCAATGTCTATTCCGCTGTCGCTGATGGCACAACCCTGACGAATGGCAGTACGTACTACACCTCCAACGCCGGTGAAGGACAGTTCCAGGCCACAGGCTCAGAGGTCTCCGACGGCACGAATTACTTCGTGCTGACGAAGGGTGCCGGCTCCAGCTTCGACATCACCGCCGCTGCTACGCCCGGCGTGCCCTTCCGTCCGTACTTCACCGCTGTAGCACCACCTAATCCCGTCAAGGGCGTTCAGGAGATCACCTTCTCCGACACCCGTGCTTCGCTGGGCAGCGAGGAACAGATGCCCGACATCGACGAGCATCTCGAAGGCAGGTTGGACATCACGACCAAGCGTGGACGTATCATCGTGGCATCCTACATGCCAGAGGAGACGACCGTACACATCGTCAACACCGCCGGCATCGTCATCCAGGCCTACGACATCGCTCCAGGCGAGATCGTCGAGACACGAGTGCCTACCGGCATCTACATCGTCAACAGGACCAAGGTCAGTGTTAAATAACAAGAGTAGGTGCCCTGCGGTTCTCCGCGGGGCGCCATCTCCCAAAAATGCATGCTCGCCGCCGCACCCTGCGGTGCAACATCTCTCTAAACAGTGTGCTCGCCGGTTTTCCCCGGCGAGAAAGGACAAGGAACAAGAGAACCCAACCCAGCACAGCATGACCCGCCGCGCAGCGGCTCATGACTATACACGCCCCGGTGTTTACCACATCACCCTGCATGTGGTGGGCCCGCTCGGCAGTCCCTTTGGTGCCGTAGTAACCTCAATGCCACCGACGGCAGCGCCGACGCACCCCGTGTCGTCCTCTCGCCTCTCGGGCAGAGGGTGGAGCATGAACTGCCTGGCACAGGCCCTTGCCCGCCAGAAAGACGCCTGGTGGCACACCAACTAACGACAACAAACTACCTCGCTATATGATACAAGACAATATGACAACCCGTAAGTACATGCAATTTGCATTCAAGGTACTTCTCTACTTCACTCTCTTGCTTGTGACGGCTGGAGCCTATGCCCAGGAGGAGATTTCATCACTTTCAGAGATAACAAAAGCCAATGGTAACTACCGCCTGACGGGTGATGCCACAGGCACTCCCGGCGTCGCCACCTTCCGCGGCACACTCGACGGCGGCTACCACACCATCAGCGGCCTTTCGGCGCCGCTCTTCACGACCTTGAACGGCGGCACGGTGAAGAACGTCCGGTTCAAGGACGTCAGCATCTCCGGTGAGACGGTGGGCGCCGTATGCGGCACCGCCACGGGGTCCGCAAAGATCTACAACTGCGGCGTGCTGGGCGGCAGCGTCAGCGGCTCGACTAATGCCGGCGGACTGGTGGGACTAATCGCTGCGGGCTCCAACGTGCGCGTGGTGAACTGCTACAACTATGCCACCATCAGCGGCGGCGAGTATGCCGCAGGCATCGTGGGTCAAAACCAGGGCACCATAAGCGGCACCACGACGGTCAACGCCAACGGTGTACGCATTGCCAACTGCATGATGTACGGCGACATCACCGGCGGCACCAACCGCTCGCCCGTCTATGGCGGCAATCACACCAACAATGTGCAGAAGCTCACCGAGTACAACTACTACCGCTCGCGAGCCAATCTCACCTACACCGCCTACAATGACCAGCTCGCCATAGACAAAGATGCGTTCCTCACGCGCTTCCCCTTCTACCGGCACATTCAGAACACCCACCGCGAGCTGGCCGCCTACTTCCTCTTCGGTACCGGCAACAATGCGCCGTCGGATGCCCAAGTGAACGAGATAGGCCACTGGGTGCTGAAGCCTGAGGTGGCGCCTTATCCCATCATCGAAGAATGGAAGACAGACACCAAGAAGACCACCGTTGACAAGGCTGCCAACCTCCCCACCACTTCCGAAGACTTCGCCGGCAAGAAGCTCACGGAGATGGGCAATAGCGGCAGCCTCACCGTCAACGTCAGCATCAACGGCAGCAGCTACTCGTGCGAGTTGCCCATCACGGATATGGACACGCTGCACTACGACTTCACGTGGGGTAAGGTCGTCCTGCCCTTCGCCAACGAGTTCAGCGGCTGGACGCGCGACTACTCTAAGATCTGCACGGGCTGGAAGATAACCTCCGTGACGGGTGGCACGACGGGCTCGCTGACCAACTACAACTTCGCCGACCGCGACTGCACGGCCAAGGACATCTACAACGCCACCAGCAACCCCTACATCTTTGCCCAGGGCGGCAACTACATCGTGCCCTACGGCGTGACGGCCATCAACATCGAGGCCAACTTTGCCAATGCTTTCTATCTGAGCGACGCGCGTGCCGACTTCGGCTACAACAACGGCTATGGCGGACAGACCAATCTTGCCTATCAAGTGCCTACCACCTATCACGGGCGGACCGTCTACACCAACCTCCGCACGTTGGTCGGTGACATGGCCAACAGCACCAACCCGCACTCGCAGGCCATCGTGCTCGTGGGCAACTTCCACTACAATCAGAATGCAATCGGCGGCGTAACCTTCAACACAGCCAAGGCCTGCACCATCATGAGCGTGGACGAGGACAACAACCAGGAGCCCGACTACGGTTGGTACTCCTACCATACGACAGACCGCTCCGCGATTCCTCCTCTACGCTTCGACTTCTTGCCCAATATTGGTATGGGTATGGCAGAGCGTGTCACCGGCAGTACGCCTTATCCCACCATCGGCATCTGGCACGGACGTGGCTGGTTCGAGCTGACCGAGACCTGCGTCAGCTTCATGAGCGAATGTGAAATCAACGACGGCGCCTTCAGCGCTGCCGACAATGGCTACGGCAACAATCGCTGGATTGCCAACAGCGGCTACTTCATCCAGATTGTCCGAGCACGAAGCGGCAATGCCAACAAGCTGAGCTACCTGCAGATTGGCGGCAACGCCTACGTGGAGGAACTCTATCCCGGTTCACATACCGACAATAACCTCGTGACTACCATCCGCCCGATTCTCGTGACCGGCGGCGAGATAGAGGAGTGCTACATGACGGGCTACCGTGCGGGCTCCACGGCCACGGGCACCAACATCTATTTCTGGGGTGCCGGCGGCAGGATCCACAAATGGTTGGGAGCCTACATGGAGAACCCCAACACCGCTGGTGTCAACGTCACAGCCAAGATAGACCATGCCCGCATCTATCGCTTCTTCGGTGGCGGCACATCGGGCTCGGCGCGCATCACGGGCAACATCGACATCACGATGAACAACAGCCTGGTGGATTTCTACTGCGGCGGCCCGGAGTTCGGCGACATGGCGGCAGGCAAGACGGTGACCACCCACGCCAAGGGCACCACTTTCGGCGAGTACTACGGCGCCGGCTTCGGCGGCACCTCCATCACCTACAACCGCGAGGGCAACAATACCGGTGTCAATTTCGGCAGTAGTATTGATTTCCCCATCGCCTTCGGCACGACTTACAAGCGATTGACAAACAACGCCACTTATGGTATCGGCAGCTGC
>Ga0310697_10005175_pt1 | contig 12665 bp, 10 predicted proteins | sample 172DNAGHGlowgp2_FD_203883 | JGI IMG/M metagenome (GOLD analysis project Ga0310697, IMG submission 203883) | Sheep rumen microbial communities from Palmerston North, Manawatu-Wanganui, New Zealand - 1728 DNA GHGlow gp2 (v2) (version 2) | ecosystem: Host-associated > Mammals > Digestive system >... | reverse complement strand
GTTATTGGTAAAAGAAAGTTTTCAACTGTAGGATAACAGGTGGTCGCTGTGAAGCTCCCATTTAAACTTTCAAATTTTTGGTAACATTCCGAAGTAGATTCCCAACTGACTGTCATGAGAGACAGCAGTGGAATCGAAAAACGGAAGCCGAAGATTTGTTTTGACTGAAAGGATTTTTAGTTAAACATAGGCTTGAGTGCCGCTGCTCGTGAGGGTAGCGGCACTCTATTTTATCTGTCTCTTTTTCTTACGATTATGCATGTTTTTGACAAAAATATTTGGATATGTCGTAAAAACGTCGTAACTTTGCCACAACATTTGCTATTTCATAGAAATAATCAATCATTCATTAACAAACAGTCTCATATTAATTAGAGCATAATTCGATATTAACCATCGGGTAATTCAATATTAACTATCGGGTAATTCGATATTAACTATCGAGCAATCTGATATTAATTACAGAACAACCGACAATCCGTCTCAACCAGATTTGACACAGCCTACAAGCGAGTAGATATAACATAAAGATATTCAACAAAACGTTACGACGATGAAGAGAACACAATTGATGAAAGGCGTAGCTGCGGTGGCCTTGGCCATTGTGGCAGCAGGCTGTTCCCACGACAACCCCGTCTACGAGGTGACGCAGGCCGACATGCTGAAGAACGCCAAGGAAAAGCTGGGTGTCGACATCGATCCCAACCAGGACTGGAACATGACCGCCACGGCGCAGACCAACATCCGCGTCGAGGGCAACTATGGCGAGACCTACACCGTGAAGGTCTACTCTAACGACCCCCTTGTCGACAAGGCGGGCTACATACTGACGAAAGGCAACGTGCAGAGCGGACAGACGTTCACCAGCACCTTCCAGTACCCGGCCGCAAGCACGCGCCTCGTAGTGGGACTGACCGACAAGAAGGGCTACACCGTCTACAAGACGGCCACGCTGCAGAACGGCTCGCTCAACACCACCTTCGGCTCTACCGCAGCTGCCGCAGCACGCGGACCGCGCAAGAGCCAGAGCAGCCCGGCATGCCCCGACATCACCATCCCCGACAACACCTACGCAAAGTCGTTCCTCACAGGGGCTTCGGAGCCGACGGATGCCAACACCGTGGACGACTACGACAACTCCTCCTATGCCATCAACTACGGCACTGGCGGTCCTAACGACATCGACTGGAACAACGCTGAGCAGGTGGCGGAGAAGAACTACTTCTTCTCGCTCTCATGGGAAAACCAGATTGCCTACGCACAGGAGCACCACCCCACCTGGATTACCTACAACAAAGACGAGACCTACGTCCTGAAGTTCAAGATCACGGGCGAATACCTCAACAAGGGTATCAACGTGCTCGCCACTGAGGAGGACGCATCGAAGGGTACGAAGGCCCGCTCGGTGTACATCAGCGGCAAGTGGACCGTGGCCGGTCCCTACAACTCTACGCAGCAGCGCGTAGGCGGCGGTGCCGTGATCGTGGTTGACAACGGCGGCGAGCTGAACATACCCGAGGGCATAGAGATGTACTTCGTCAACGAGGCACGACTGGTGGTGATGCCCGGCGGTAAGATCACCGGCGGCGGCACCATCGTGGTGACCAACGGCAACGCTGCCGGCAAGGAGTCCTACAACGGAGGCAGCATCACCATTGCCAACTTCAACAACAACTTCGGTAAGTTCCATAACTACGGCACAGTGAACATCACCAACTTCGCCGGCGGTGCCAAGGAGAGCAACTACTACAACCACGGCATCACTCACATCGTACGTGCAGGCGAGAAGACCAACGACGGCGGCAACTACAACACGCCTAACACCCGCATCTTCAACGCCTGCCAGTTCTACTGCGAGGAGAGCATGCGTACACGCAATATCGAGATGACCAGCGGCAGCTATATGTACGTAGGCCAGGAGCTGATGATGAGCAGCGGCACCGACGGCACTTCCGACCCCACCTACGTGGCTTTGGGCGACGGCGCCCTGATGCGTCTGGGCTCGCTTTGGAACAACCTGACCACCTGGCAGGGTCCCGCCAGCGGACAGGCCGTGGTGGAGATTGGCACCATACGCTACCTGAACTGGAATCCCGGCTCGCCCACCGATGCCGGCGGCTTCATCAACAATATCGCCGTTTCCATCGACGACAAGACCACACTCAACCACGACGGTCATAACACTACATACAACGTGTTCCAGTGGGCCATCGCCAACGCACTGGGCACCAACGGCGACCAGTGGGGTACCAACACCAGCGGCACGGGCAACACCGTGCTCGTGGAGAAATATGGTGCCAGCGTCAGCATCCCACGCGATGAGGACTTCGAGGCTGGCGTGAAGGGCTGCACACCGGGCTACGACGGCGTGCCGGGCGGCAATCCGGATCCTACCCCCACGCCCGACCCTACTCCCGACCCTACTCCCGACCCGACTCCCGACCCCACCCCCACGCCGGACCCGGATCCCACGCCTGACCCGGATCCCACGCCTATACCTGAGACCAATGCCTACTGGAGCTACGCCTTCGAGGATACGCCCAACGGCGACTACGACATGAACGACGTGGTGCTGAAGGTGAAGGTGAACGACGAGGACGACTCGATGCTCGACGTGATGCTCTGCTGCACCGGTGCCAGCTACAACCTCCACGTATGGCTGGGCGAGCGTGCCCTCTTCGACGGCAAGGAGGTTCACGAGGTGTTCGGACAGCCAGCCGGCTCGTTCGTCAACACGGGACGAGGCCCCGAGGCGGATCCCGTGACCACCACCATCCCCAAGCCCGACGGTTTCGCCTTCGACACGGCCGACTTCTGGATTGAGTCGCCTGCAGTGCCCAACGGCGTTCACATCGCCAAGACGGGCGAGGACCCCCACGGCGTGGTGATTCCTGCCGACTGGGAGTGGCCCATCGAGTTTATCAGCATCAAGACGGCCTACCCGAACTTCATCGAGTTTGCCCAGGATGCCTCCACCACCGACGAGGCTATACGCGGCTGGTACATCAAGACTTCGACCAACCCGGTAGCCGGAAAGGTGTACAAGAAGTAAAAAAAAACGGCAGAGACTGTGATTTTTCTATTTAACCCAACTTCTACAACTGGAGCCTATCGGAACAGGGAGAAGTTCACGCTGCCATAGCTGCGGTGCTCAACAAAGCGGGGATGAGTAGAGAAATCATGGTCTTTGCCGTGCTCAAAGACAAAGATGCCGTCGGGACGGAGCAGACCGCGCTCCAGCACGAGGTCGGGGATGCCGGGCAGTTCCTTCAGCGCATAGGGCGGGTCGGCAAAGATGCAGTCGAACTGCTGGCGACAGCTCTTCAGAAAACGGAACACATCGCCGCGAAGAGGGATGCACGCCTTCGTGTCCAGGCGGCGCAGACAGTCGGTGATGAAACGATGGTGGTCGCGGTCGGCCTCGACACTGACGACCTGACTGCATCCGCGTGACACGAGTTCCAGCGATATGCTGCCCGTGCCGGAGAAGAGGTCGAGGGCCGTGGCCCCGTCGAAGTCGACATACTGCTTGAGCACGTTGAAGATGTTCTCCTTGGCAAAGTCAGTAGTGGGACGCGCCTTGAACGTACGCGGAATGTCGAAGTGCCGCCCCTTGTATTTTCCTGTAATGATACGCATAGTTTTTATCTTCCCTTGACGTAGAAGGTCTGCAGGTCGTAGGGCATGCCCTTGATGCTGGTGACGGACGGACGGTTGAAGTCGGCCGAGGGATTGATGAGATAGACCTTCTGCACATATTTTCGCAACTCTTCGAGGAGCTGTTCGCTGTCGGGCACATCGCCCACGATATGGAGCTCGTCGTACAGCGGCGACAACTGCAGCTGGTTCCACACGTAGAGCAGGAAGTAAAGCGAGTCATGGGCATGGGCAGCGTCGAAAGAGTTGCAGAACTTGAAGCGGTTCTGCTGAAAGCTGAACACCTCCAGCCGGCGCTCATGGAAATAGCCGTAGAGCTTTAGACGCGTGCCGATAAAGCTGCGCTGATGCAAGTGCCGCCAAACGGGAGAGATGGCTGCCACAAGCTTCACGGTGGGGAAATGGTCGTCGATGACGAGCTTCAGGTCTTTGTTCATGGAGAACACCGCCACGGCGTTCAGGTCGGGCAGCACGTTGAAGAAGATGGCATCCTGCTCCCTGCGGGGAAAGGCGTGGACATGGTAGGTTTCGGCCTCGTCCTCATCGAAAATCTCGACCGGTACGAGCAGCACAGGCGAGTCGATGAGCACACGCACGCGTCCCGGCGCACGGCTGAGCAGGTCTACAGTCTTGAAAGCCTCGCGCAGGTTGGCTGCCAGCGACACGCCGCTCTTCACCACGTAGGGCACATACTCGATGTTGCCCGTCTCGTCGGGCATGGAAAACGACAGGGTGCCCCGCCCCACACGGATGGCGAGCCACTGGCCTGTCTTGCTGAAATTATTGTCTGTCTGAGGCATATTCGGTCTTTGGTTGAGGGCCGGTCTGGACGATGCTCATCACGCAGATGGCAAGCAGTCCTGCCGCAAGCAGGGCCAGCACGACGGTCATCCATTTATCGGCACTTCGCATGTTATTACTCCGTTTCGTTTTCGGCATTTGGAAAAGATAGTTGCAAAGTTACATATTTTTTCATTATTAAAAGGTATAAAAAAAGCCAAACTTGCGCGAATGACGTTTTTTTTTCGTAATTTTGTCGCCAAATTGTGCTAAAAGAAGAAAATAATGGCAGTAGCAAACATCATAAAGCAACAAGAGGCTGAGCGGCAGTTCTCTTTCGAAGTGCTACCCCCGCTGAAGGGTACCGGCACCGACCGCCTGTTTGCCGACATAGAGAAACTGTGCGAGCTGCAGCCTGCCTTCATCAACATCACCACCCATCACAGCGAATACGTCTACCATGAGCTTTCCGACGGGCGCTACGAGCGTCAGCGGGTGCGCCGCCGTCCCGGCACTATCGCCGTGGCAGCTGCCATCCAGCAGCGTTTCGGCGTGCCGGTGCAACCGCATGTCATCTGTAGCGGTGCCACCGTCGAGGACATCGAATACGAGCTGCTCGACCTGCAGTTCCTGGGCATCACCGACCTGCTCCTGCTGCGCGGCGACAAGGCCAAGGAGGACTCCACCTTCAAGCCCACGCCGGGCGGGCATGCGCATACCACCGACCTCATCCGGCAGGTGCAGCGGTTCAACGAGGGTTTTTTTGCCGACGGCACGCCCATCAAGAACCCCGGCCAGCCGTTCGACATCGGCGTGGCCTGCTATCCGGAGAAGCACGAGGAAGCACCGAACCTGGAGATGGACATGCAATGGCTGAAGGAGAAACAAGACCTGGGAGCACAGTATGCCGTGACGCAACTGTTCTTCGACAATGCGAAATACTTCGCTTTCGTGGAGAAAGCCAGGCTGATGGGCATCACCATCCCCATCATACCCGGCATCAAGCCGCTGGCCAAGCTCAGTCAGCTCACAGTGGTGCCACGCACTTTCCACTGCGACATACCCGAACCGCTGGCCCGCGAGATAGTGAAATGCAAGACTGACGAGGATGCTCGACGCTTAGGCATAGAATGGACTACGGCGCAATGCCGCGAGCTCTATGAGCATGGAGTCCACAACATCCATTTTTATACCGTCTCCGCCGTTGACTCGGTGGTGGAAATAGTGCGCAGTCTAACTTAGGGGACATACTACAATGAACTTCAGTGATGTCATAGGACAGGAAGAGGTGAAGAAACGCCTGCTGCAGATGGTGAGTGAGGACCGTCTGCCGCATGCCATCATGCTCTGCGGGCCCGACGGCGTAGGCAAGAAGGCTCTCGCCATCGCCTTCGGATGCCATCTGCTCGCCCTCAACGACTCCTCGTCCGCAAAAGCAATGCTCCAAAAACTGGAGCACCCCGACCTGCACTTCACCTACCCCACCATCAAACTCCCCTCGATGAGCAGCGACCATAAGCCCATAAGCGACGACTTCGCCAAGGAATGGCACGAACAGGTGATGCGCAGCCCTTACTTCACCATGGACCAGTGGCTCGAAGCCATCGGGGCGGAGAACCAGCAGGCCATCATCACGGCGGGCGAGAGCGACAGTCTGGTGAGGAAACTGTCGCTCAAATCGAGCCAGGGCGGCTATAAGGTGAGCATCATCTGGCTGCCTGAGCGCATGAACATCGAGTGTGCCAACAAACTGCTGAAGCTCATCGAGGAACCACCCAGCCAGACTGTGTTCATCATGGTGTGCGAAGAGCCCGACCAGCTGCTGGAGACGATCCGCAGCCGCGTGCAGCGCATCGACGTGAAGAAAATTGACCAGCAGGCCATCCGGCAGGCTCTCATCGAGCAGCGAGGCATCGACGAAGAGTCGGCACGCCGCATCAGCCGACTGGCCAACGGCTCCTGGACAAAGGCTTTGGAAGAATTGCAGGTGGGCAGCGAGAACGAACAGTTCCTCGACCTCTTCATCTCCCTCATGCGACTGGCCTATCAGCGAAAGGTGAAGGACCTGCGCAAATGGAGCGATAACCTGGCCGCCTTCGGAAGGGAGAAGCAGAAACGATTCCTAACCTTCTTCCTACGCATGGTCAGGGAGAACTTCATGTTCAACTTCCAGCAGCCAGACCTCTGCTACATGACACAGAAGGAGGAGGCCTTCGCGCAGAACTTCGCCCGATTCATCAACGAGGCTAACGTGCTGCCCATCTACGACCTGACCAACCGCGCCATACGCGACATCGGGCAGAACGCCAACGCGAAAATCGTATTCTTCGACTTCGCACTGCAAATCATTGTCCTACTCATTCAAAAATAACCCAACATACATAATTTGTCTGTCAATCCCTATTTCAACTACCCCATCTATAACAACCAATGGAAGAAAACAACTACCAAATACGAACCGGCTGCGACCGCGGACTTTGCCGAAAGGCCATCGGACGACAGGACCGCCAGCTGAACACCTACGACTGGCTCGCCGACGTGCCTGACAACGCCACCTCCACCGACCTCGTCGAAGTGCAGTTCAAGCATACCCGCAAGGGCTACTACCACAACGTGAACAACCTGCCCCTGAAAAAAGGCGACATCGTGGCCGTGGAGGCTTCGCCGGGTCATGACATCGGGGTGGTGACGCTCACGGGACGCCTCGTAAAGCTGCAAGTGAAAAAGGCAAACCTGAAGAGTGCCGACGACATCAAGCGCGTCTATCGCATCGCACGACAGATAGACATGGACAAATATCATGAGGCAAAAGCCCGCGAGCACGAGACGATGATCGAAAGCCGAGAGATTGCCAAAGAACTGGGACTGAAGATGAAAATTGGCGACGTGGAGTATCAGGGCGACGGACAGAAGGCCATCTTCTATTACATCGCCGACGAGCGTGTGGACTTCCGCCAGCTCATCAAGGACCTCGCTGCTGCCTTCCACGTACGCATCGAGATGAAGCAGATCGGTGCCCGACAGGAAGCCGGACGCATCGGAGGAACAGGGCCCTGCGGACGGGAGCTCTGCTGCGCTACTTGGATGAAAAACTTCGTCAGCGTGTCTACGGGTGCTGCCCGATACCAGGACATCTCGCTCAATCCGCAGAAGCTGGCGGGCATGTGTGCCAAGCTGAAGTGCTGCCTCAACTATGAGGTGGACGACTATATCGAGGCGGGCAAACGGCTGCCCAGTCAGGAGGTGGTGCTGCAGACACTCGACAGCGACTACTACCTCTTCAAGCGCGACATCCTCGCAGGACTGCTCACCTATAGCACCGACAAGCGACTGGCAGCAAACCTGGAGACCATCACTGCCGAAAGGGCCAAGGACGTTATCGAGATGAACCGAAAGGGCGAGAAACCTGAGTCCCTGCAGTCGGGCGAACAGCCGCAGCAGCCCGAAGGACCCATCGACCTGCTGGCAGGCGACAGCATCACCCGTTTCGACAAAGCCAAGAAAAAGAAAAAGAAAAAGCCCCAACAGGACAGTGAAAAGCAGGCGAAAGGCGATCAGCCTTCACAGCAGGGACAGACAAGACCTGCACAGCCTTCACAACAGGGACAGCCAAGACCTGCACAGCCTGCACAGCCTTCACAGCAGGGACAGCCGAAGCCGAAGAAAAAAAAGCACAAGCCAAAGGAAGGAAAGGCGGAAACCAACAACAATAATGAGCCGAAAGAAGCATAGTCTCCTCCTGACGATGCTCACGGTCGCTCTGCTGCTGACCGGCTGCGACCGTAAGACCGTCTACAGCCACTACGAACCGACCACGACAGACGGTTGGGAAAAGTGCGACAGTCTGACCTACACCATCGCTCCGCTACCCGAGGAAGGCCGTTACGAGGAGACGATAGGGTTGCGAATCAACTGCCGCTACCCCTTCACTGGTCTCTCACTCGTCATCGACCAGCACATCTTCCCTTCGGGCAGACATTATATAGACACGCTGCATGCTAAGCTCATCGACAGCGACGGTACCATTCAGGGACAGGGAATAAGCTATTTCCAGTACAACTTCCTGTTGCGCCAGCTGTCCCTTCAGGCCGATGACAGTCTGCACGTCTGCATACGCCATCTGATGAAACGCGAGATTCTGCCAGGGGTCTCGGATATCGGTTTCTCCCTCACTCGACAAGACTCATAACCAATCAGAATCACTCTGACAAAACACAATTTATTAACATGAAAAAAGCAAGACAACTATTCCGGAAACTGGCTTTAGCAGCTCTGCTGGCCGTGGCTCCTGCCATGATGCAGGCTGCCCAGAAGCCCGGCACCTTCTCCGTGGGCGACAAGACATTCCTGCTGAACGGCCAGCCCTTCATCGTGAAGGCGGCCGAAGTGCATTACCCCCGCATCCCCCGTCCCTACTGGGAACACCGCATCAAAATGTGTAAGGCCTTGGGCATGAACGCCGTGTGCATCTACATCTTTTGGAACATCCACGAGCAGCGTGAGGGCGAGTTCGACTTCACGGGCAACAACGACGTGGCGGAGTTCTGCCGCCTGGCCCAGAAGAACGGCATGTACGTCATCGTGCGTCCCGGACCATACGTCTGTGCCGAGTGGGAGATGGGCGGTCTGCCCTGGTGGCTCTTGAAGAAGAAGGACATCCGGCTGCGCGAGCGCGATCCTTATTTTATGGAGCGCGTGAAGATCTTTGAAGAGAAGGTGGGCGAGCAGCTGAAACCGCTGACCATTCAGAATGGCGGCCCCATCATCATGATTCAGGTGGAGAACGAATACGGAAGCTATGGCGAAGACAAGCCCTACGTCAGTGAGATCCGCGACTGCCTCCGTGGCATCTATGGCAAGGAGATTGAGCTGTTCCAGTGCGACTGGTCAAGTAACTTCGAAAAGAACGGTCTCGATGACCTGACGTGGACGATGAACTTCGGCACCGGCGCCAACATTGACCAGCAGTTCCGCCGCCTGGGCGAGCTGCGCCCCAACGCCCCGAAGATGTGCTCTGAGTTCTGGAGCGGATGGTTCGACAAGTGGGGTGCCCGCCACGAGACGCGTCCCGCCAAGGACATGGTCGAGGGTATGGACGAAATGCTGTCGAAGGGCATCAGCTTCTCGCTCTACATGACCCACGGCGGCACCTCCTTCGGCCACTGGGCCGGCGCCAACTCGCCCGGCTTTGCCCCCGACGTCACTTCTTACGACTACGATGCCCCCATCAACGAGTATGGCCAAGCCACGCCCAAGTTCTGGGAGCTGCGCAAGATGATGCAGAAATACTCAGACAAGAAGCTCCCCAATGTCCCCAAGGCGCCCATGCCCATTATCACCGTGCCGAAGTTTGAGCTGAAGGAGTTCTGCCATCTTTGGACTTGCATTACCACCGAGATTGAAAGCCGTGAATTGAAAACCTTTGAGGAGCTTGACATGGGTTGGGGTTGCGCCTTCTACCGCACGCAGCTGCCCGAAATTCCCGCGAGGAGCGTGCTCACGCTCGAAGCCCACGACTACGCCCAGATATGGGTTGGCAACAAATTCATTGGCAAGATAGACCGCGTGAAAAACGAAAAGAGCATCACGCTGCCGCCTGTCAAGAAGGGCGAACAGCTCACCGTTCTCGTGGAAGCCATGGGACGCATCAACTTCGGCCGGGCTATCAAGGACTTCAAGGGTCTGCCCGGCAACGCAGTGATAGAGGCGGAAATTGATGGCAACGAGGTGGCGTGGAATCTTAAGAATTGGCGCATACAGCCTATACCCGACAGCTACGATGCCTTTGCCCGCCAGGTAACGGTTACAGACATAAAAGATGTTATTGTGCCTGCAAATGGAAAGAACGCGCCGGGCTATTATCGCGGCTACTTCAACCTCTCGAAGGTAGGCGACACCTTCCTCAACTTCGAGACGTGGGGCAAGGGTCAGGTATGGGTGAATGGTCATGCTATGGGCCGCATCTGGAGCATTGGCCCGCAGCAGACGCTCTACGTGCCCGGCTGCTGGCTGAAGAAGGGCAAGAACGAGGTGATAGTCCTCGACATCGTAGGCCCGAAGCAGCCCGTCGTCTGGGGGCAGGACAAGCCCGAGCTGAACAAGCTGCAGCTTGAGAAGAGCAACAAGCACAACAACATCGGCGACAAGCCCGACCTGAACAGCGCCACGCCTGTCAGTGTGTCAGGCGGTTCACCCGCCGGAGCCGCCACCGCCAAGCCCGGCAACGGCTGGCAGACCTTCCGCTTCGCCGCACCCCAAAAGGGCCGCTACCTCGCTATCGAATGTCTCTCTACGCAGAAGGACGGTGACCGCGTGGCCATAGCCGAGCTCTACCTGCAAGGCACCGACGGCAAGCGCATCAGCCGAGAGCCATGGACCACGAAGTACGCCAATAGCGAGGAAGAGAACGGCAATCACACCGGCGACAAGGTATTCGACCTTCAGGAGTCCACCTACTGGCAGACGGAACGCGCCGCTCAGGCTCCCCACCTCCTGGTCATCGACCTGGGCAGCGAGCAGACCGTCAACGCCCTCGAGTATTTGCCGCGTGCTGAACAGGGAGCTCCCGGCTCAATAAAGAACTTCCGCATCTATCTCTACTAAGGTTCATCCCCCTCAAAAAAAGCTGCTATGCTTGCACTTGCAAACACAGCAGCTTTTTTTGTGTGATTAAAACAGGAAGAACCCTCTGAAGGATCAGTCGAACCGGTCGCCATACTTAATGCCAACCTCGTTGACATACTTTCTGATTAGTGCTGATGAATCGCCCTTAGGACAGACGAGCAGCACACCGCCCTCTTCCACCACGATATAGCCGTCGAGACCGTTCAGTACGCCGATATGCCCCTTCGGCAATCGGACGATGTTGTTGCGGCAGTTCTCCATCAGCACCTCAGAGTCAAGCACCACATTGTCCTGCTCCGTCTTCTGCATTGCCTCGTAGATAGCATGCCAGGTGCCAATGTCGGCCCATCCGAACTCACACTGCATCACGAATGCATTGTCCGACAACTCCAGCACCGCCTTATCCATCGACAGGTTTGGGTACGAAGGGAAATGGGTGCGCACATATTCGGCCTCTTCCTCCAGCGCATAATGACCCTTCAGGTCGGCCAGCCGATACGGCATGTCGGGAATCACCTTCAGATACCAGTCGCGCAGATGCGTCACATTGGTCAGGAACATGCCCGTGTTCCAGAAGAACTCACCGCTCTCCATAAACACCTTAGCAAACTCACGCTCAGGCTTCTCTGTGAACGACCGCACCTTGTTGATGCCACGCGCCAGCGTGGGGTCGCCCACCTGTATGTAGCCATAGCCCGGTTCAGGACGGCTGGGCTTGATGCCCATCGTCAGCATGATGTCGTTCTGCGCCACGAAGTCGAGTCCTTCCAGCACGTCGCGCTCAAAAGCCGCATCATTAATGACCAGCTGGTCAGACGGCGACACCACGATACGGGCAAAGTCGCTCTCACGATGGATGCGACGCCCGGCCCAAGCCACCGTGGGAGCCGTGTTGCGGTTCACTGGCTCCACCAACAGATGCTCCTCATCCACCTCCGGCAGCTGCTCATTCATGAAACCGACATAGTCGCGGGCGGTACTTACATAGATATGGTCAACGGGGATAAAACGGCGGAAACGGTCGAACGTCTGCTGCAGCAGGGTACGTCCGGTGCCGAAAAAGTCAACAAACTGCTTTGGCTTCTCCTGACGGCTGACAGGCCACAGACGACGCCCCTTTCCTCCTGCGAGGATTACACAGTAGTTGTAGTTCTGATTAGCATTTTGAGTTTTCATAATTCCAGATTTTTCAGTTACTAAGCGTTTTATTTCGCTGCTAAGATACGCAATAAACCTGTAACCACCAAATATTTTTGAATATTTTAGGAGAAACTTTTGCTGAATTGAAAAAAACTTATTACCTTTGCAACGCTTTAAGCCCAGATGGCGGAATCGGTAGACGCGCTGGTCTCAAACACCAGTGGGGCAACCCGTGCCGGTTCGACCCCGGCTCTGGGTACTGAGCTGAACTCAGTGGGGGATTCTTTGGATTCCCCATTTTTTATTTCTCCTAACTGACTGCTATTTTGAAAGATAAGGGCTCAGTCGATAATTAGTGGGGGTAAGCGTATATCATAGCGAGCCTGTAGAGGAAGAATTTCTCGTCTCTGATTCCCCTTAGTGCAGCCCTGAAAGCTTTGACTTTTGCATTGAAAGATTCGGCC
>Ga0310697_10005172_pt1 | contig 12671 bp, 5 predicted proteins | sample 172DNAGHGlowgp2_FD_203883 | JGI IMG/M metagenome (GOLD analysis project Ga0310697, IMG submission 203883) | Sheep rumen microbial communities from Palmerston North, Manawatu-Wanganui, New Zealand - 1728 DNA GHGlow gp2 (v2) (version 2) | ecosystem: Host-associated > Mammals > Digestive system >... | reverse complement strand
GCCACTGGGCAAAGGAGTTTGAGCCTCAACTTGAGAAAAACGATTTTGGAAAATGGAAATTTGACTTTCAATTTTCCTGTAGGCGTTGAAAGGGTTATTGAGTCTCAAGAAAATATTATCCTGCTCAGCGGCGCGAACCATTGCCAGCCAAGCGCGAGCCGCTTCAAAATAAAGTTGCCCTCCGCAGTGAATCATTTTCAAAGTGTTGGCAGGCATTTTTCCGTTATGTTCGGGAGTAATTCCTTCCGGCAAAAAATTTTTTACATCAAATAATGCTTTAGGAATATTCAACGCGGGCGGATTTGCCGGAACGGGTGAAACTGTCGGCGCGGGTGAAACTGTCGGCGCGGGTGAAACTGTCGGCGCGGGATAAATCATCGGCGCGAGGAAATTTTTTGAAGCAGGATAAATTGTAACGAGCGGAATTTCTGGAGCGGGCGGACTTGCCAGAGTGGGCTGAATTGTTGGAGTGAGCTGAATTGTCGGCGCGGGTGAAGGCGTATTTTTGCTTAACAAGTCGACAACTTGCGATAAGCCCGTATCATGCGACGACTTGATTAAAACCGTGTCGCCGTCCTTCAAATGCGATTCGGCATTTTTAAGCAACTCATCTAAGGTTTTAAACCACGTGACGTTAATTTTATCCTTAATCATTTCGTAAGGGTGGCGCATGAAAGGACCGCACAATAACAAGCGGTCAGTCTCGGCGGCAATCATGGGTTCGGCAAGTTCTTTGTGATAGTTAATCGCATATTTTCCAAGGTCGGCAATGTCGCCCAAAATTGCCACGCGAGCTTTCTGATTAGTCTCCGCAGTTTTCAAATGCTCCAAAGCGTATTTCATTGAAATTGGATTGGCGTTGTACGCGCTATTTATAATCGTTAAATTTTTCCCGCCGCGAACGCTTTTAATTACGTCGCCGCGACCTTTGACAGGGAAGAACGTTTTAAGATATTCAAGCGTCCTTTCAATAGAAAAACCACTAGCGAGCGCAACGCCCACAACTGCAAGCGCGTCATAAAGCTGGTCGGTGGGCACGGGGCAAGAAAGTTTATAAGTCTTTTCGCCAATGAAAAATTCGCCGCCTTCTTCAATCACGGGCATTCTAATAGTCGCGTCGGGGTGCGTACCGAATGTAATTATATTCAGCTTGAAAGACTTAGCTTTTTGCTCAAAAAGTTCGTAATAGGGCATGTCGCGATTCAAGACGGCGTAATTGCCAGGTTTCATTCCACAGAAAATTTTCTTCTTGCAATTTGCCAAAATTTCCAAAGAACCGCCGCTACCGGTATGAGCCGGCACAATCGAAGTAACGACCGCAACATCAGGCGTAATTTCGTAAGTGACAGAGCCGGGCAATTTAGTAAAAGCGTTAATAGACATTTCGATTATCGCATAGGCGTCGTCTTGCTTGACGTTAGCAAAAATCCTAGGAACATTATCATAAACATTCGAGCTGCCTGGCGTCGACGTAATGTTATGGTCTTTGCCAAAAACATGGCTCAACATATTGCAAGTTGTAGTTTTGCCCGCCGAACCCGTTACGCCTATTACCTTGCCTTGAAAACGTTGCCTTGCTGCAAAGCCGAGTTCGCGAGCCGCGCAACTTATATCACGGACTTTAAGCTGTGGAAAATCGGCTGGCAAGCCAGGCACGGCGCGAGTTACCATAGCACCGGCAAATTTTTCTTTATTCTTTAGCAGATAGTCACGCGATTGGGAGCCAGGAACTAAGAATAAACGCGGGGCACTTAACATAAGTGAACTGATTACAAATAAAGATTGAACGTAAAAATCTTCCGGCGGAGGAACAATCCATTCGCCGCCCGTAACTTTGGCGAGTTGTTCAGCCGTCCAACATTTGCCCGGCTCCGATTGATAAATTATGTCGTCAAATTCGGTGTTCCAATAAGGATAAGTGAGACCGGAAATTTTCAGCTTGATTAAATCCGGAGCATTGAACTTGCCGATAACTTCTTCGCCGTCGAGAACTGCTACTTCCACGCGAAAAGGCACGTTGGCAAGTTTATCCTTTTCGGGCGGGCGAAGACCGATTTTTTCGCGGTAGATGACGCCAGGCTTCCAACGATTAGTCGGAAACATATAGTCGCAAAATTCGTGCGTCTGTCCTTGCCCGTAAGGCGATGCTTTACATTCCCTTGCGGGTGCGGCAGTTATCGACAACAAATAATTTTTATCAGTCGGCTCGTCAATCGTCCAGTAAGTTTCGACGTCAAGCAATTTTATTCTGTCTAAGATTTGGGATTCGGGCGGCACGTAATAGCCGACCAATTTCAATGCGCCGAAACGTTGCGGTTTGATGATTGCTTCGTCCGGAACTTTATCGACAATCCAATTTGATTTCGGCTCGGCGAGAGGCGCGATTAAATGTTTTTCCTGTTTAGAAACTGCAACGTCACCAATAATTTTCGATTGACGCGGCGGCGGCGCGAAATTTATTTCGATGATACCTGCTCTTGCGGTTGTTGTTGGAGTTTTCAAAGCGGCGCATTTATCAATGAATTCTTTGTCGACAGCTTTAGCGGAATTTATAGCGCGCACCGTTCGCCCGAATTTTACAAGCAACGGCACGAAATTAACTTTCTCCACGCCGTCGGAAGATATTTCCAAAATAAATCCGCCGCCGTTGCGATTTCCTGTATCCATAAGCAAAGTACCTGCGTCGTAAATTATCGGGCGTTCCTTGTAATTTTCCACGCCGTGAATTGAATATGAATTGCAACCTAAAACGGCGTCAGCTCCTAAATCAACGATAAATCGACCGAGCTTTTTGGTTTCGTCGGAGGCATTTGGCGCAAGATATTTTCCCCAATGCACCGCGACAATTACTAAATGCGCTTTTTCATGAGCCGCACGAATTCTATCTTCTAAAGTTTTTTTCCAAAGTTCCAAATTATTAGCGGGCAAATAAGCTGTTCCCGAAGTATCATTGGTGGCGGCAATATCTTTTATTGTCGTATCGACGGAGAAAATAGCAAGGGTTATGTCGCCGACTTTTTTATAAACGGGCGTAAAAGCTTCCGCGAAATTTTTTCCCGAACCTACATGTAAAATTCCTGCGCGGTCGAGATACTCTCTTTGCTCCATCAAGGCTTCCTTGCCATAATCGCCCGCGTGATCATTTGCCGTAAGGACAATGTCTATATTATTGTTGACAAGAATATTCGTTTGTTCGGGACGGGCGCGAAAATAATGGCGATTATATGAAAAGTTTTGTTCGCCTTTGGTCGCAATGACGCATTCTAAATCTACGAGCCGAACATCAGCCTTTGCCATTTCCTTAATAGTAGCGAATGGCTTAGCGTCTTTAGATAAAAGGTTTATGTTCTTACCGAGATTGACCACGCCGCCATAAAAAAGAGTAATTGTCTTTTTTGGCTCCAGCAATTTATACACCTCCATAAACAAAAACAACCGCCAGATGCGGAAATATTTTTAATTGGTGGAGACGAGGGGGATCGAACCCCTGACCTCTTGACTGCCAGTCAAACGCTCTCCCAGCTGAGCTACGCCCCCGTGACGCGGCTTATATTAAATCATTTCCTTTTTCTTGTCAAGCAAAAAAATTAGGAACTAGGAACTAGCTTAATTCCTAATTCCTAATTCCTAATTGATTTTATTCGATTTCAATCAGTTCGTATTGGGGATTGCCCATGCCCTTTTCAGCCATAGCCGAAAGTTGACGCAAACCGACGCGGCTTTCAATGCGCTCTTTCAAGTCGTGGCTATCGGCGGCGGCGTAAACCAAATCGCAACACGCTTGGTCAACCGCGAGAATATCCGTTGAAACGGCAATGCCAATATCTTTCATTGTCGGTTCTTCTGCTTCGACGCCCGCGCAGTCACAATCGACACTCATGCGGCGCATAACGTTGATAAAGACAATGTGCTTGCCGAAATAATCGCAAGTTGCCTTCGCGCTGTCCGCCATTAGTTCCATAAAATATTCTTTGGTTGGCCACTGCATAAAATCTTTGGGGACGTTATTGGGGTCGACGCCGTGGACTTGTGCTTTGCCCAAATGCCCGCTTGCATTGCCGATACCAATATTTTTCATTGAGCCGCCAAAGCCGCCCATGTAATGACCTTTGTAATGCGTCAAGACAATCATTGAATCATAGTTGACAAGGTGCGCACCCATTGCGACTTCCTTGAGATGAAAGCCGTTGCGCACGGGCAAATTAACAACTTCGTCATTCTCGTCCATAATGTCGACGGGGCAGAACGTCCAGCCATTAACCTTGAGCGTTTCGCGGTGTCCTTCAGTCGTGTAGCGGTCGCCCTCGTAAAGCGTATTGCATTCGACGATTGCCGAGTTTGGAATTTGCGCTTGGAAAGCTTGCGCCATATCACGCGGAATAATATTCGGACCGTGTTTTTCGCCGGTATGGAGTTTGATAGCGACTTTGCCGAAAATATTTTCGTTAATCATCTTGTAAAGCTTGATAAGGTGTTCGGCGTCAATTTTCTTAGTGAAATAAACTTTAGCCGCCGAGCCTTGATAGTTCGTGCCGGTGACATTTTTACTGCCCACGACCGGAGCTTGAATAGCCATAAAAATTTTCCTCCTTTTATCCCTGCGCTGGGGATTTTTTTTATAATAAACGTTCGAGTTTACTTAAGTCAAGAAAATTTTATCTGACGAAACCGAGCTTGCGTTCATCCTTATATTTCTTGTCGACGTTGACATCAAAATCTTCGACCTTGAAACTAATCAAATCGTCTTTGGTGACGGTGCCGCCTTCATTCTCCTTGATAATGCGTTGCGCTTGTTTAAGCCAAGCTTGCTCCAAAAGATTGCGGACGAAGCGACCGTTACCAAAATTTTTCTTCTTGGCGACGCGCTCGAAAATTTTCTTGCAGTATTCAGCAACGTCGTCAGAAATTTTATAGCCGCGCTTATTTGCCATGAGCTTAAAAATATCGGTGAGTTCGTCGGGCGTGTAGTCGGGGAAATCGATATGGAAGGCAATTCGACTGCGCAAGCCTTCGTTATGGTCAAGGAAATATTTCATCTTGTCGGGGTAGCCGGCGAAAATCACGATGACATTATCGCGATTGTTTTCCATTTCCTGCACGATAGTATTAATCGCCTCTTCGCCGAAAGTGGCGTTGTCGCCGTCGGAAAGGCTATAAGCTTCGTCGATGAACAACACGCCGCCGCGAGCCTCTTTGAACTTAGCGCGAACAGCTTTAGCCGTCCAGCCGACATACTTAGCAACTAAATCTGCGCGACCGCATTCGACAAATCGTCCAGTTTTCAATACGCCGTCGCGAGCTAAAATTTGCGCAATCAAGCGGGCAACGGTCGTTTTCGCGGTGCCGGGCGTCCCAGTAAAGCACATATGCAACGCGGCTTTTTGTTTATCTAAATCCATATCCATTCGCATTTTCTGCACGCGATGCGCCGCGATAATCTGTTCGATAAGTGCTTTCTGTTCAGTCAAGCCAATCATTTCCTGGAAGTCGGTATAAGCGTCATTCTTTTTGGTCTCGGTTTCCATAATCAAGCGGTCGACTTCGCGATAAGCGGGATAAGTTTTATTTTTCAAGGAGTTATTGAAGAGTTTTTCGCGGATATTGTAAATGTCGGACGCGCTGAAGGTGAGCTTATCGCCCATAGCCTCCAAAAGTTCTTCTTCGCTGTAAAGCGCGGAAGCGTCGTCAGTCATAAGCTTTTTTAGATAATCCAAAGCGGTTTCGCGATTGCCTGCGCCCTCGTGCAATTCAATTATATGCAAATCTTCTTGAAGGCGTGCAGTAAGTTGGGGCGCAAAGCCGGGTTTATCAGCGAGTTCGACGAAAATGCAAAGCGTATTGCGCTGAAAACGCTTGACGGTCTCGGCTATGAAATTAACAACTTCTTCGTAAGCGTGGGCAAATTGTGTGTTGTTGACGCGCTCGCCGCTAAGTTCGATTATAACCGTTCCGCCCGCCGCGTTCTCAAGGATTTTTTCAAAGTCAATTTCGTCGTAGCAATTTTCGCTGATATTATTAATTAAGCTGATACGGCGGCTGACAAGACGTTTATTGGTGTAAAGTGCGGCAACTAGCAAGTGACTTAAGGCAAGCGCGGCGTTGGTATTGCCCGCAATAATTTTGTAGTGAACGGGCTGACCGTAAAAGCGGTGAACATTTTCCTTAGCGTAAATTCTTTTGAACTCTTCCTTGAAAGTTTCGTCGGCAAGGAGCTTTTCGGCTCTAGCGGTAGCTTTCTCGAAAGTCAAACGTTTTTCGGTGCAAATTGCTTCACTCAATCTAAATGTTCGATTGTCCAAGCTGTCAAGCCCTAAGTCTTGATTGATTTGATAATAATCGTAGTTGAAATTATCAGAGCGATTAGCGCGCTCGAAAATTTTGCTAAATTTGTTTGTAGTAATTTCTTCCAAGTCTTTAATTCGGACGTTGCGGATTTTAAATTCGTCGTGGTCGATGAAGAAATTTTCAAAGAGATTAGTCAAAGTCGCGCTTGTCAATTCCTTGAAACCGTCGACAGAGACTAAGCACTGATAATAATTTTGTCTAGCGCGGTGAATGAAAACTCTGACTTTCTCGCCGTCAATGCCCTCTGAAAGAGCCGCGCTTAAATCGCCCAGTTGCATTCGCCACGTGCGGCGGTCTTCAGTGATTTCTCCTCCGATTGAATTTCTTGCGTAGTAGCAATCCATTTGAAATTTATAGAAAAGCATTTAAGTTATCCTCCATTAATCAAATATAATTTCATTGAGTTTCAACGGTCTTTTATTATAACACAAAAAAGCCCGCCTTTCGACGGGTTGAAAACTTTTTATGAACAGATTTTTTTATTTAGTCCAGTCGCTGACGGATTTAGTTTCGCCGTTGATATTAATTGCGGTCGAAGATTCGACGCCGCTGACAAGAACTTTTCCGCCGCCTTGAATGGAAAGCGTCAAGGTATCTTTCTTGAACGTCGCCTTGCTGAAGTCGCCCGCCTCGCCTTGTTTGTTAAGGATTGTTAGCAGGTCGCCTTGCTCCGCGCTGTAATCCATAATCGTATCTTTGCCGTTGCCGGATTGATAAATAAACGTATCGGCACCTTCGTCGCCCCAAAGTTTATCATTTCTCTTGCCGCCGATAAGTTCGTTATCAAGTTCGTTGCCGGTGATTTTAAGTTTTTTCTTGCCAAGCGAGCCGTTGAAGTTTTTAACATTGTCGGCAAGGTCGATTGCGCCTTTGTACGAGCCGTAAATTTTGGCACTGTCGCCCGCGATAAAGAGACCGTCGCTATAAAGCGTGTCGCCAATGTTAAATTCAGTCATGCCCTTGACGGTAAGCGAGCCGCCTTTAAATTTCAAGACAGTATCGCCGCGCTTTGTCTTAACGTCCTTAATCTCAACTTTGCTGTCAAGATTAATTATGTCGCCCGCGCCGAAGCCTTCGATAATATTCTTGCCGTCGCCCTTTTTGTAAATGAAAGTATCTGCGCCGTCGCCGCCAACTAAGGTATCATTGCCCTTGCTACCGTCGAGCGTCGCGCCGCTTGCGCCCGCCATTATGTAATTTTTCTTCCTGTTGCCAGTGATTTCAATCGCGCCGGTCGCCGTGCCGTCAATCACTTCGACTTTTGAATCAGCAGTAAATTTTTCTATCGTGGCGGAAAGCTTAATGGATTTTTTCTTTTTGTCAAGGACGCCGTCCGTCGTATAGAAATTGACTTCGGAGTTCATGTTGATAAATTTATTCGCGCCGTTTTGAATAGTCAAAGAGTTTTCGCGGTCGAAGTGGAAAGTTAAATCTTTGTCGTTAATTGTGAAGTCTGCATAGGCGAATGAGCCAATATTAATTCTATCTTTCTTGTCGTAGTCAGTGATAAAACCTATGCCGCCGTTGAAGACGAATAAGTCGTTGCCTTTGCCGCCGGTGAGCGTGTTATTGCCGCCCGTACCGTCAAGCGTATCGTTGCCCGTGCCGCCCATGAGCAGATTATTAAAGGCGTTGCCTATAATTTCGAGTGGACTTTTATGCCTTGAGGCGTCAGCAACTTTATAGTGCGGCTTAAGATTTACGAAAAAGTCTTTCCATTTATCTATTTTGAAAATGTTCGTTATATCGTCGTCTGCATCGTCAATCGTGTCGTCAGCGAAATCGTCCGCCGTGTCGTCAACTGAATCGTCCGCTGTGTCATCAGCGAAATCGTCCGCCGTGTCGTCAGCGAAATCGTCTGCCGTGTCGTCAACGAAATCGTCTGCTGTATCGTCAACAACGAAATCGTCAATCGTGTCGTCAGCGAAATCGTCCGCTGTGTCATCTGCGAAATCGTCTGTCGCGTCGTCAGCGAAATCGTCCGCCGTGTCGTCAACGAAATCGTCTGCCGTGTCGTCAACGAAATCGTCTGCCGTATCGTCAACTGAATCGTCTGTCGCGTCGTCAACAAAATCGTCTACCGTGTCGTCAGCGAAATCGTCCGCCGCGTCGTCAACTGAATCATCTGCCATATCGTCAGCGAAATCGTCTGCAGACTCTGCGAAAGTAGCATTAACATTGCCGTCGCCTAAAATTTCTGCTAAGCCATCGGGATTATCAAGCTTGCCGAGCCGCGTATAACTGTAGATTGTCGGAAAATCTTTGTAGAAAAGGACAATGCAATCCGAACCATAAAGCATTAAGTCGCCCGCGTGAATTTGCCCGACGTGCTCTGAATCGGTTGGCAAATCGCTATCCATGTAGGAATATTTTTCGTTGCCGTTTAGCTCGTTCATGTTGAGTTCAAGCGGCAAAAGTTTTTTCAAGGCGCGAGCCGCGTCATTATCTTCAAGCGTCACGTTGAAATTTTGCCCGTTGATTTTAATGCTCATTGACAGCGGGTTTTCTTCGGCAGTATCGTCTGGCGCGTCGTCCGCCTCGTCGATTAAAGTTATCGAACCGTCGCCGACAGTAACGAGAGTATTTGCGCCGCTCTTGACCGAAGAATATTCCGCGCCCGAAATGCTAAGAGCTGAATCTGCGCGGAAACCTTTTATCATGTCGTTGCCGTCGCCAAATTTGTATTGGAAAAGAACTTTGGTACCTTTATTGTAAATAGAATCGTTACCAGAGCCGCCTTCTATCGTGACGAAAGACTGACCGTCTTGCCAATATATTCGGTTGCTATAGTAGTAGCCCCCGTTGCGAAGGTTATCGTCACCGCCAAGCCCTTGAATTTTTACATTGCCGATATTCCTTTCTATCGTGTCGGCCTCTTCCGTTCCTATAATAATTTGTTCGTCGTCGGCATTAAAAATCGTATCCGCCATAGTAACCATTTCCTTTCAATAACTTAAGAAACCATACCTATTTTGAAACATTTTATCTGGAATCAATCAGAATCGTCAAGCAGTCAGTTATCTTTTTCGTCGGGAACAGGAACTTCTTTTAGGCGCGTGATTCTGCCCACTTCATAGCCTTTCATGCCGACTTGATTAAGATAATCGGCTAAAATTTCGTCGCAAGTGCCAAGCTCGTCGACAATCTTTAAACCAGTCAACATGGTGTAATCATCGCCGCCATAGGTTTGGAAATCGAAAAGGGCTATCGTATAAATTTTGTCTTCGTCGAGTGGATTGCCGCCGATTGAAATTTCCTTGACGCGCTGTTTAGCCAGTTGCGTGGGGTCATAACTAAAAGTCATGCCGCTGACGTTGAGGAAGCCGCCAAAAGACGCGGGATAATATTCAACGGAGTGTTCAAGCATTTCGCGAATAGTGGAGCCTTTAATTTCAGCTACGCGCAAAGTATTTCCGAAGGGGAAAATTGCTACAGTGTCGCGCTTTTTAACGTCGCCTTCGGGCAAATCTTCGCGAATGCCGCCGCCGTTGATAATAGCAATATCAGACTTCGCCGCCCAACGCATTGCATCAGCCGCAAGGTTGCCGAGCTCAGATTCATTACGACGAACGAGCAAGCGATAACTTGAAAGATGTTTATCACTGTGGGCAACGACTTCGTTCAAAAGTTTTTCTGCCTTTACGTTGGCGGCGGAAAGAGCCGTCAAAATTTTTTTATCGGGCACGGGCGCAATCTTTTTAACGTCGTCGGCGTCGAGGAGTTCAGCCTTTTTGGAAATAATTTTGTGGTTCTCAACTTCAATCGTGGCGCGTCCGAGATAATGCTCGTAGTTTCCTGCTTGGACAATCAAAGTTTCGCCAATTCTGATTCCTTCCGCTAAAGTGGTGTGGCTGTGCCCGTCGACGATTAAATCAATGCCTTTAGTTTCGCGGGCAATGCGTTCGCTGGTGAATTTGGAGCTGGCGTCAAGCCCCATATGCATAACGGCAATCAGCACATCGCATTTCGGGCGCAGTTGCTTAATCATTTCCTTCGAGACTTCAACGGGATTTTTAAATTCAATCGTCGTGACGTTATTTGGATTAGTCTTGAACGCGGTTTCGGGCGTCGAAAGTCCGAACACGCCAACTTTTATTCCGTTGAGCTTGAAAATTTTGTAGGGCTTGAAAACGGTTTGACCTGTACTCTTGCGGACAACATTAGCGTCGAGCAATGGGAATTTCAATTTTTTAGCGAGCTTTTCCAAGTGCACGGAGCCATAATTAAAATCGTGGTTGCCGGCGGTCATAGCGTCAAGACCTGCCGCGTTGAGAATTGGAACTAAATTTTCGCCTTTGCTGATTGTAATCATGGGCATACCGTGGAAAGTGTCGCCGGCGTCAAGCCAAAGCGTCGCGGGATTTTTAGACTTAACCTCTTTAACTGCCGCTGCCATTTCCGCAAGCCCGATACTTTTTCCGCCGTCGTCAGAAGTCTGAATACGCGAATGCATATCGTTTGTATGGAAAATGATTAGCTGAGCCGCCGCGCAGATTGCCGAGTTCATAAAGAATACGACAATTAACACGCCCAAAAACTTTTTAATCATGAGAACACCTCCTAAAAACTTTGCGGCGATTATATCACAAATTTTCTTTCCTTGACAGCGCGGCGCGGGCAGTGTAGTATTGAAAAAAATTCTGAAATTGGGTTTGGTAATGTTCAACTATCCGCTAGATATAATAATGGTTCCGATTCAAGCTGTGCTGTTCTTGTTCACGTTTTATCTTTGCATAATTGGATTTTTCGGAATGTGGCGACGCAAGGAAATTAAAATCAAGACGCCGCAAAAAAAATTCGCTGTGATTGTCGCCGCGCACAACGAAAGCGCAGTTATCGCGCCGCTCATTGAAAATTTAAAGTCGCTTGACTACCCCGACGAACTTTATGACGTTTTTGTTATCGCTGATAATTGCTCCGATAACACCGCTGAAATTGCCGAGCAAAAAGGCGCAATCGTCTGCAAGCGCGTCGACGAAACGAAAAAGTCTAAGGGCTTCGCGCTTGAATGGATGTTTGAAAAACTTTTCGACATGGAAAAGCGCGGGCAAATTTATGACGCGGTTGCAATCTTCGACGCTGATAATCTCGTTCACCCGAAATTTTTAATGGAAATGAATAATCGTCTTTGCAAGGGCGACAAAATTATTCAAGGTTTCCTCGACGCCAAAAATCCTTACGACACGTGGGTCAGCGGCACTTTTTCTATTGCTTTTTGGGTAATCGACTACGTTAGCCATTTAGCTAAAACTAATCTGGGTTTATCGGCGGTGCTTGGCGGTACGGGCATGTGCATTACTCTCGACGTTCTCAAGAAATACGGTTGGCGAGCGACTTGCTTGACTGAAGACATGGAATTTACAATGAAATCGCTTGCTGAAGGTTTGAAAACGACATGGGCGCACGACGCGATTGTTTACGACGAAAAGCCGCTAACTTTTGCGCAATCGTGGACGCAGAGAAAACGTTGGGCGCAAGGTCAATTCGATGTTGCGCACCGCTTTATTCCTAAAATGCTTAGCGAAGGTTGGCGCAGGAAAGATATTCGGCTCTGGGACGGTTGCCTTTATCTTCTGCAACCGCATTTTCTTATGCTATCGTCGTTTTTCTTCCTGATGAGTTATATTCAACTTGCGGTCGGCGCACTTTACACGAATATTTATTCCGTTCTGCCGAGTCAAATTTTAATGGTGATAATGATTGCGCAATACGTTCTGCCAATGATTATCCTAATCAAAGTCCGCGCTAAGTTGAAGTCGTGGTGGTATTTGCTTTTCTATCCGCTGTTTATTTATTCGTGGATACCGATAATTTTTTTGGGCTTCATACACCGCAACGAACATGAATGGGCGCACACCCAACATACGCGTTCAATGAGTTACGACGACTTTGTAAAGAAAAGAACTTATAGGAAAAGGTAAAAATGCCCCCGATTAAACGTTGGGGATTTTTTTCAACTAGCGAAACGTAGTGGAGCGTACACTCGCGGCGATTAATCCGAATAGCAAAACGGTAAATCGCGTTCGCTGGATGCAACGTCACGTTGCCTGTTTGGTTACTTTTTAAAAGTAACCGCGTTCAATAAGTTACGACGACTTTGTAAAGAAAAGAACTTATAGAAGAAGATAAAAAAATCCCCGATTGATTGTCGGGGATTTTAAGTTTCTCTTTAGTATTCTCAACTAGCGAAGTGCAACGAAGCGTACCGGCGCGGCGACCCGCTTTAAAAGCGGGGGAACAGTTGGAGCGCGGCGAATCCGTTCGATAGGTCGGGCGGTCAAACGCGTCAATTGTTTGGTTACTTTTTAAAAGTAACCGCGTCCGCT
>Ga0310697_10005171_pt1 | contig 12673 bp, 26 predicted proteins | sample 172DNAGHGlowgp2_FD_203883 | JGI IMG/M metagenome (GOLD analysis project Ga0310697, IMG submission 203883) | Sheep rumen microbial communities from Palmerston North, Manawatu-Wanganui, New Zealand - 1728 DNA GHGlow gp2 (v2) (version 2) | ecosystem: Host-associated > Mammals > Digestive system >... | reverse complement strand
GAACTTGTTCATATTCATGATTTGCCGACTGATCCGATTTTAGGAATGTCGCATTCTATAAATTTTATTTCACACTAATAGGTAATAAAAATGGAAAATCAAGTAGATACTTATAAGATTAATAATGTGAATTTTTCTCTCATTAAAGAGGGTGATGACCGTTTTGAAACATATAAACAACAGCGTCTTGAACGTGGTTTTGATAATTCTGAACTTTGGTCTCTTGATTGTACCATTGCAAAGTTTATAGCTCCTCGTATCAAGGCATTTAAGGAAATTTCTGCTGATGAAGGAGATCATCCAGGTAGCTTGACAGTAAAGGAATGGCAAGATATTCTTTCTCAGATGATTGAAGGTTTTGAAATTTATCCTGATCATTTTAACTGGCCTAGTGATAAACAAGAAGAGAATTGGAAAAAAGTAGATAAAGCTATGTCTTTGTTCCACAAGTATTTCTTTCACTTATGGTATTAATATGAATACAGTAGCAAAATTAGATAAAACCGATATAACAATTATTCAAAAAGAAGCAAATCTTGAAAAAGTTGCTGATTTTTGTAATATCTTTAATATGATAAAGATTTATTACAAAGATATGCTTGACTGGAAAGAAGGTGATGAGATAAATATCGCAGAAGCAGAAGAAATAAAGCAGATGTGTTATAATCTTTCCTATAAGCTTCGTGATATTCAAGAAGCTCTTGGATTTGCTGTTATTGACCAGAAATGGACAAAAGAAGATAAGTTGAATTGGTTTGATAAATTTATAAAAGCAAAAAATAGCGGTGAACCAGTAATGGTCATGGAAAAGGATTAAACATGATTGTTTTTATTTCAGGTAGTTCTAAAATAAAGAAACTTACAGAGGACATGCAAAAATGTCTTGATAAGTATATTGGGCAAAAAGTCTCATTTATTGTTGGTGACTGTTATGGTGCTGATGAACTTGCACAAGAATATTTGAAATCTAAGAATTATGAAGATGTAACTGTTTATTGTTCTCAAGAAAAACCACATCAGAAAAGATGTAGGTATGATAAGTATATTTCTTTATGGGAACAAGCACAAGGCAAAGAAGGTGAAGAGTTTTATCAAGTAAAAGATAAAGCTATGTGTGAAGCATGTGATGTAGCAGTTGCATTTTGGAATGGTTCAAGCTATGGTGTAAAGTGTAATATTCTTCGTTGTATCGATGCAGGTAAAGAATGTGAAATCTATATTAGTGATGCATTTGATACTTTAGATTTATCAGAAATTGTAGCGAAGAGTAATGAAAAGGTTCATATTAAGTTGTATAAAGTTCCAAATACAAGTCTTCCAATAGATATTATTACCAAAATGTCATATAAAGTAGATTGGTTGCAGGAGAAGTAAATTATGGGTCTTGATGTATGGTGTTATAAAGTAAAAGATAAAGAAGCATGGCGTAAAAGTGTTGCTGCAAAGGAAGCATTAGAAAAATATTCTAATGAGCTTTGGAATAGATATTCTGAAGAAGCTACTGCTGCATGTAAAAAGTGGAATAGATGGTATAATGACCTAATTGAAAAAGTTGATCAAAATATTATTACCGATGAAGAATATAATGCTGAAATAGAAAAGGATCCATATAAGTATACAGTTACTGATTTTGCAACTTCTGATGAAAAATTAAAATATCAGCTTCTTAAAAATGACTTAAATATTGCATTATATGAACCTAAAGAAATTAAAGACCTTTATATGAGAAAAGAATATTGGTTTATTCAATACTGTTATCATAAGTATGACCAATATATGATTAAGGAAGAAAGGTTTAATAGTAGAGTATTAGACAATGAAAATCATTATTATGATATGGTCTTAAATAAAGATGATGTAGCTGATATTATTTCCAGATTGACTAAGATTGTAGATAATTGTAATGAGCTAATGAATAATGAAGATGTAAAAAATTTTATTGCATCATTGAATCTAAAACAAATTGATTATGACAGTGTTATAGAATCTACAGATCTTAAAATATGTAGTAAATTAGCAGTTAATCTTGAAGGCGAAGATAAACATTTAGTTGGATTGGTTAATACTGACTATGTTGACAGTATTTTCCCGATTTATGAAGAATATGTCCATAGTTATCGTCCATCTTGGAATTATAATGTAAAAAATTTCAAATATTATCTTGATAAATGGAAAGATGCTTATAAAGATATGACTGAAGATGAACTTATTTGGATTCATGAATGGTGGTAATATGTTAAAGAAATTTTTATCTTTGTTTACACGTGAAAAGATAATGTATATTGGAACTGACCTTTATGAAGTTGATATAAGGAAAGTTCCTCAATGGTGGTTTATCTGGTGGCATTATCATTGGTATGAAGATGGCTATCAGCATTGTTCACCTGTTATGTATGAAGTTACACAAGAAGAACGTGAGCGTTTTATAAATAAGACACAATACATAACAGATCAATTTAATAAATTACGGATAAAGAATGAAAATATTAAAACCGATTAAAGATGGAAAATTTACAGAAACAAATAATTTAAGAAATTCGATTTTTTTAGCTGGTCCTTGCCCTAGGGAAAAAGATGACTTTAAAAATGACTGGAGACTTCAGGCATTTGATATTCTTAAAGATTTAGGCTTTACTGGAACAGTAATTACACCTACCAATCAGGATTATCAAGATTATCGTAAGCATGACCATAATGCTTTGACAGTTCAGACAAAATGGGAATTCGAAACAATGAAGAAGTGTTCTGCATTAGTTTTTTGGATTGACCGTTCTGAAAAACATCCCGCTATGACTACCAATATTGAATTTGGTGATTGGTATGATAAAGAAGGCGTTTATGTAGGTTGGCCTAATGGTGCACCGAAAAATGATTATATTGAAATTCGTTTGAAAATGAGAAAGGAAAAGACGATTTATAATGACCTTCGTGCAATGCTCAAACAGGTAGTCCAGGACTTAAATAAATCGGGTAATACATATTTCACTAGTGATACTCATTTTGGTCAACAGAGGACGTTAGAATACTCCCGTAGACCGTTTGTGGATGTTCATGATATGGACCTTGCACTTATTTCTAATTGGAATAAGAGAATTACAATGAATGACACTGTTGTTCATGCTGGTGACTTTGGCGATATCAAAATATTGAAAGAAACTATCGGAAATTTGAATTTTGGTAAGCTGATTTGGGTAATGGGTAATTATGATAGAACAGAAGCTCTTTTCATAAGGAACATTATCAAGGAAACAAAGCGTGATATTGAATTAGTCAATGATTATCAGTTTGAAAAGACCGATAAAGGCAAAAAGATTACATTCTATGTAATTCATGAACCATTGACTGCTGGTAGTCCGAAATCTGGTCATGAACCTACATATCCAAGCGAATTCGTATTATATGGGCATATTCATGGTAGGAATTTTGCTAAACATAATGGTATCGATTTAGGAACTGATTATCATAACTATACGCCAATTTCCATGGACGATGTATTATGGTTCCATAATGCTTGTCAGTATTGGGATGAAAATGTATTCTGTTCTAAAGCTATTGTTTAAGGAGTAAATATGGACGAATTTGATAAAGAATGGCGAGATAAAGTAGATAACATGAACATTCAGTTTAGACTTAATGTTTATAAGCTGCTTATTAAACCAGTAAATAATACCAATATGTCATATTTATCAAGACAGATTAGTAGCACATTTACATCTGTTTTTGACCCACATCTTATTAATAACAATATTAAGCTTAAAATTGATGAATTAGATGGCGGAATTGATATCTATTGGGATATTCCAAAGGAAGAAATAAACTGCTGTGGAAGAATTGACTCATTAGATAGAGAAGATCCATATTGGCATTTCAATTTAAAGCTTTATCATGAATTCAAGGAGTTATACAATGACCGCTGATTATGAAAAAATCTCAAAGCATATAAAAACATTATCTAAGAAAGTACAGAATAAAGGTGTTTGTGTAGTTACTGCTACGCAGCCTCCTCGAGGTAATGAGTATTTTGCGTCTTCGCCAAGAGCAACTGATATAGGAACACCAGATATGATATTTGTAGATTATATTGGTTGTGTGGGATATTAAAATTTATAGGGTTGACAAAAACCCTATATTTTTTTATATTATATTATATGTAATTTAAGTCATAGCCATGTGGAGTAAACATGCGTGAATTCAAGGTAGAAACATTTGATGCAGCAAGTCGATTAGCTAAGTTCATTAATGATATTGAACAAAGCAAAACTAAGGATATCGAAATTGTCGAAATTGTTAGTAGACGAATAGCTGATATCTGTACAGTCTATGATTTATTCTATTGGGAAAAAACGAAACCGAAGCGGGGAAGAAAATGAATAAGATTAAATATGCAATTTATGCTGGGATTGAGTCATTAATTTTAATTCCGCTTGGTATTTTCTGTCTTTTTGGTGCATGTGTATATTTTGCTTGGGAAAAACTATCAACTAAAATCAAATATCTTTTGGACAAATAACTATGATTGCTATAATTAAAAGAATTATAACTTTCTTTTATACGAAAGAATATAAACAGCTGAAAAAATATATCCGAGTAATTGGACCACAGGTTATTACATTCTATGTAATGAAAAAGACAAGGAAGTTTCTTGGTGGACTGATTGAAGTCAATTCTAATATCTTGATGGACGATTATAATTCAAGCAAGGTATCTGATGACGAAAAATATTTTATGGACATGAGTGTTCGTGCTGCGGCATATACAATTTTGGCAACAGAATGGAAAACAATGATAAATCATATTGACATGGAGGTAGTTAATGACTAAAGAAGAACTTATTGCTGAATTACAGAAAATTGAAGGAAATCCGACTATTGGTATTGGCTTAAATAAAGCATGGGGTAAGTATTGTCTAGCTATTAGTGGTATTACTCCATTATATAATCATGATGGTCATAAGGTGGAAGATGTATCAGTTTTAGAAATTAATGCTGAAGATGCTCATCCAATGACGCAAGAACAGCTTATGGTTCGTAAGCAAATTTCTCTTAGTAAGAAATATGGGCCGTTAGTTAATTGCAGTATTGATGAACGATTCTGGGCGGTAAATGGTCCATGGCTAGATAAATGGAACAAAGAAAAAATTGAAATGCTAGAAAACAAAATAAAACAGTTAGAAAATAAGTAATATCAATGGGGTTTACAAAAACCCTTTATTTTTTTATATTTGAATATATGAAGATATCGGTTTTTACTACAGACGAATATAAAGGTTATAGGTTTCTAGTTAGACTCCTAAATTCAATAGTATTTTGTGGTTTAGCATTACCTGTATTTTTATATTGTACAGGTGCTATGATATTTAGTTCAGTCTCTGAGTTTATACTTGTTTTTATATTAGGCATAATGTTACTTGCTGCACCATGTGTTGGTATTACATTAGCAATCAATGAAGAATGTAAAGGTTATTATATGACTAGATTCATAGGAAGTGTTATTTGCGCTCCTACTCTTATTGTTGTAGAACCGATTATGAAGTTTATGTATTATATTGTTAGACATAAATCATATAAACGCAAAGTATTGTATAAATTAATCAATAGTTTACCGGAGTATTAATGTTTAATTTTTTTGGACATAAGAAAAATAAATATCCATTACATGACCAAGAGCATATTGTTCATAATACAGGTTTGTTCAATTCATATAAAGCCAACAAAGACGCCTTTCAAGAAAAAGTTCAGAAATGCCTTAATTTCATAAACGTCAATAGATTGGATATGGTCAGAAAACAGTTCAGTATTATTGAATTTGAACAAGAAAATGTTATTTTAGTTCTTGGTAATTTTCGAGGCATGGCAATGGTCAAGAAATACAGCAATCCTGGTCATCCGCTAGAACAAATGCTTGATTATACATGGGAAATGTGTTGGTTGAGTTATGGTTTCGATTATAAAGAGAGCACAACGTATAAGTGGTATATGACTCCACCACCAGATGTAATTGCAAAATCAGTTTTTGAAGATATGTATACAGTAATGAATAAAGTAAATGAAATTGTTGCAGATACACACACTTATGATTTCACAAAGTATACAGTAAAAGATCCAGTTTAAACAATAATAAAATAAAGGAATAAAAATAATGTTAGGATATTTTGAAAAGCGTAAAGCTAAAAAAGTCTTAGAAAAAACAACTAAATATATGATGGACAATGTAAAGTACGTCAATCCTGAAAGACGCCAAGATTTATTCATGGATTATTTCAAAATTGAATTTGAAAATGACTATTTTAAGCTGAAGCTTCGTCCAAGTGAAAAGATTATTGATGAACCGCTTTATAATATGAAGCTTCGTTCTGAATATGATGAATATGACCCGAATTACACATTCTTTTTAAAGCATGAAGATGTTGATAGTCTTTGGCTTAATAGTTCATATCTTAAGGATATTGCCAAGCAGTTTGAAAAACGTGCATATGATATGATACAGAAGATTTACATATTGAGAGCTGAAGCTAATAAGGTTAAGTTCTTGAATGATTTTACATTTGATTACAATTATAGCAACGGAAAACTTCATAATATTATCATTACTCACGTCAGACCGATGGATGTAGATAAGATTATTGACTTATATAAGAAGAATCTTTCTGAAGCTGACCTTGAATATATTGATGTCTATCGTGATTATATTATTAAGAAGTTTGTTGATACAAAGGCTATAGAAGTTGACTCTATTTCTCCCGAAGTTACTATTAAGCCATATGAATTTTGGGTAAAGCATATTCATCTTCCTCACTTAGCAAAGGTAAAACAAGATGCCGAATATAAAGAAATTATTAAAGAAATCAAAGATAAAATGGCAAAGCCAAAAGTTAATCGCAAGCAAGCATAAGGATTTGAAGCTTGATAAAGGATGGGTTAAGTATAATATATATTATAGCCCATTCGATGTGCTTGAAGATCTTTATTATAAGGCGAAATCCGATGCTGAAATAGAATTTTGGGATAGTATGCCAGAATTCATGATTACTGTCGTATTAGATAGTGGTGAAAAACTCGACATGCGAATTAAGCCTGAAGATGGAAGTATGGAAAAATGGGGAATTCCACAATATTGGTTTGCATTTGATAATGATGAGTATGCAGAGTTCGGTGATGAATTCGACTTTACAGACCATATTGTTAAATGGAAGTTTGCTGATTAATTTAAAAGAACCGTTTACAAAAAACGGTTTTTTTATTATATTTGATTTCATGAGAGAATCAAAGAAAGATAAAAGAGAACATGATTACGGTAAAGTTCACCGTTTTGCTCGTCATATTCATAATGATCCTAATATTAAGTCTTATGATGTAAAGTCTGATTTAATTGATGAACTTTATGTGAAACTTCATGTCGACGAAAAGCTAGATTACGTTGAATTCTGCCGTTATCTTCGTCATATTGGTGTTAATAACCATGGACGTGCTAATATTAAACATGACCGTGACCGTAGAACTCTTGGTATTCGTAAAATGATTCAAAATAAGAAGCGTAAAGCATTTGAAAAAGTAGATCGTAGAGAAAGCGTTAATGAAGAATAGGCTATTTGGAGTTTCTAAGATGAAGGAATACATTGTAATTATCGCAATTACATTAATCGTAATTGCATTGGCAGTTATAAAGGTATAAAATGCAGAAATTATATTGTTTTAGTCGAAAGAATTTTAACATCTACATGGATGAGCAGAATTGGACAGATGAAACCCTGCCCGATAATGTAGCTGTTATCTCTATTTGCTGCACTGAACCTGTTCGAACCAACTTTGTTCATTCTCGTTATGACGGAGCAGATGATACACATCGTTTTTCGCACAGAAACAACGTTCTGAACCTCGATTTCGATGATATAGATGAAGAAGTAAGACATTGCGATGGAGGGTATGACGCACTCAATATAACGAAAGAACAAGCAGATGAAGCAGTCAAGTTTATTGAAGCTCATAAGAATTGTGATTTCTATATTCATTGCAATGCTGGAAAATCCAGAAGTCAGGCATTTATCAAGTATATTCGTGAACAGTATTATGATATTGACTGGGAAACTAACCCGGCTAATCCGTGTCTTTACCCGAATATCTATGTTTCCAATATGCTGAAGCGTTCTGCTAGGGAGTTGTTATAATGGATGAAGAAAAAACATTAAAAGACGAATATAAGAAGTATTTTAAAGAATTACAGAAATATATTTGCCTTGGTTTAAATGGAATAGTTGTTTTATTTCCAATGCTTTTATTCTTAGTCCATTTGTATCAATTAGGTGATGTAAATCCTGATACATTAGATACTATTTTAGCTATAGTTACTAATGTATTGTGGGCTCCATTTCCACTTTGGTTCTACTTCAAGAAAGAACATGGATATACAGCTACAGAATATATTGTTGATTCGCTTAAATTTATAGCAAGTTTACCAATATTGCTACTTATGATAATTATGCCTGTTGTTATTATGATATGGCCATTTGGAGTAACATTAGGTGCAGTGCTATATTTTAAAGATGCGTTTCCATTATTATTGTTTGTACTATCAATAATATTGAATGCATTATGGCTACCTCTTGGTGAGCGGCTAACTTTAAAATTCTTTAGTTTATTTCCGTAAATTTATTAAAAGGACCATTTACAAAATGGTTCTTTTTTACTATATTTAATACTATGATTGAAAAAATATTTGACTTTTTTGACAAAATTAACGTTTTTAACATCAATACGATGTGGAAGTCTATTTTCTGGATTATCTGGGATATAACTTTTGCAATTTTCGATTTCGTTAGTGCCAAAGAATGGTGGGTATTTGGCTGCGGAGTTGCAATGTGTTTATTCTTAATCTGTCATTTCAAGATTTTCCTTCATTTTAAGAGGGAACAGAATGAAAAGATTAGGCAAATGACAGCAGAATTTATGGAATGGTTTCCAGAAAGGTATAAAGAAAATGACACTAACTGAAAATAATACACCATCTTGGATGTGGGAAACAATTTCCATGAACAGGATGTTGACACGTATTGAAGAAAAGAAAGAAATGTTTGATTTAGCAGTAAAGGCAATGGAAGAAGATGACCGAAACGTATTTGGCGACAAAACAGGAACTGAAGAAACATCACTTGAGCGAAGTCCAGAAACAGTTTAAGTATTTCGAACCAATGATGAGTCTGAACAAGAATGAACGTGCGTTCTATCTTGGTTCTACTATAAATTCTACTGTTAAATTGCCTGATAATCCATTTCAGAAGTTTATTATAACTGATTATAATATAAATGTTAATGATGTAAAAGTTATTCCACCAGATTTTAATTTGATGGCTCTTTCTAATAAGAACATCAATGGAACTTATGTTCGTAGCCCTTCTTCACGTCCTATTTGTATTAAGAAAGCATTTAGACCTGACGATGATATAGTATATAATGGTGATTTACTGTTTATCTATGAAGAAATGGAAGAAACAGAATTAGCAAAGAAAATTGTTGGTTGTTCTTGGGCTTGGCCATATATCAAGTATAGAGAAATGGATGCTTTTATAGAATGGTATAGAAAAATTTATAGATGTGGTGATTTTATTCATTTAAGTAGATTGAGCATTGCATATGATAATTATCAGAAAAAGCGTAAAACTGCAATATTTGATGTAAATGATCTTTTGAGTGAATATGAAAAGGTTGATACTTACTTATTTTTTTGACATAAATAAACTGATTTTATGCTAAATGTTTTTTTAATAATATGTTGGATTATAATGACAGTTACTGTTGTAATTGGCGTTTATAATATTTGTAAGTTACAGATGGATATGTCTGAAAAATCAGTTTATATAATACCAGTTATTGTATTGTTTATTGCTGGTAGTTATAGTTTTTATAAACTTATAGTAGGAAGTTTGTGAGGAATATATGGAAAATTGTACTTGTCCAACATGTCGTCATATTAATGGTGAGATTTCAAATGAAGAATATGCATGGTATCTTAAAGGCTGTATAGAAACAGCAACTAGACTATTAAAAACATATGAAGAACAGGATAAAAATTCACCTATTTCATGGAAAACTGCAGCACGTTATGAATTAGATAATCAAATTTTATCATTACAGCAAATGGTAGAAATAATGGATAATCCAGATCGTGCATTATTACACCCAGAAAGTTATTTAGCGGATCCTAGTAAATGAAATACTTTGTAATATCAGATATACATTTTGACTTTTATGAAGCGTATGCTGTAGAACCGGCTCGTTTGAAGAAAGCTGATCCTCCAGAAGATGTAACAATCGACACTCTGGAGTATATTTGGAATACTCATTTCCTTCCTGAAACAGAAGGTATTATTCTCGGTGGCGATTATTCTAATGACTATTTACGGTTCTCTAGGTTTATTCCTTGGATTGCTAAAAAATACAAGGAAGTTTATCTTGTATTAGGCAATCATGATTTAACATGTCGTGGACTCGCTACTAGTTCTAAGTCAAACTTGCAATTTAGTTGTTCTGAACAAAAAATTGCAAAAATGAAAGAAATTTGTGAAGCTATTCCTAACGTTCATTTCCTTGAAGGCAATATTGTCAATGGAATTGGCGGTTGTATGGGTATGTGTGATTTCAAGTGTGAAATTCCACATTATGGCTTAGACCCATTTACTAACTGGAAGAGAAATTGGTATGATGGTAAGTATTGGCGTTATTTCCGTCAAGAACCAGGTGCAATCTGGAACCATTATGAAAAGTTGATGATGGATATTGTTCAACAGAAACCAAAAGTAATGGTAACTCATTTTATGCCGATTCAGTTAGGAATTCCTTTCGAATATCGTAATGATCCATGGAATTATGTGTTCTATTTCAATGCTGAAAAATTCCTTGATGAGCTTGATGATGAAACATATTGGATATGTGGTCATACTCATGGTCGTAGAAAAGCAGAATATGTCAATTCTAAGGGAAATCTGATTCATATATGGTGTAATCCGTTCGGCTATCCTTCAGACGGAATGCCATATTGTGATGTTCTTGATTATACTGGTGATAAATTAATTAGAACACAAACAAGACAAACACATGAGGATTTCATTATAAATATTTAAAAATAAGGACAGATAGGTTTATGATCCACCTATTTGAGCGGTTTTGCAAGGACCGCTCTAACTTATTTTATAAATATATAAACTACTTGCAATAGTTAAAATTAAAAAGGATCATTATGAAAAAAATATTATTATATACTAGTGATATTATTGAAATTAAATCACATGAACATTTTATTGAAATAGAAAATAATTATAAACGAGACCAGAAAATTTCATTTTTTAATGATATTACAGGAAAATATGAAATTAGTGTTATTCGTCATGTGGAATTAAATAATAATAAATTATATTTTAATTATAAGAAAAAGATTTGGCACAGAAAATTAAAAGATAAATGTGTTAAAAAATTACGTTCTGATATTCCTATAGAAATTAAAAATTTAGAACATCTTAAAGATGTTGTTAAAAATTATGATAGATATACGTCTTTAAAAATTAATTGTGAAAAATGTGGTAAAACAAACATTTGGAAAATAAGGCCATGTTATTCAAATTATGATTATAATATTTTAATGTGCCCATATTGTAAAGAAAAATATAATAATTTACAAAAATATGGTGTTGAATTTGCAATGCAAAGATCTGAAGTTAAAGAAAAAGCAAAAAATACATTATTGCAAAATTATGGAGTAGAAAATCCATCACAACATTCTGAAATACATAAAAAACAATTATATAATAAATTTAAAGGACCAAATAATAATTGGTATGATTCTCGATGGGAATATTTATTTGAACAATATTTAATAGAAAATAATATACCATATATTTATCAATCAAATATTACATTTAGATGGCTCGATATAGATGGTAAAGAACATGTTTATATTCCGGATTTTTTATTAACAGAAAATAAAGAATTTATAGAAATAAAAGGTGATCATTTTTTCGATAAAGATAATAATTTTATTAATCCATATGATAAATCTGAAAAAGGCTATGCTAATGCTAAACTTAAATATGATTGTATGGTAAATGCAGGCGTTAAAATTTATACATCTAAAGAATTAATAAATTTAGGAATAAATATTTAATTTATAAATCAAAAAATAAGAATTAAGGATTTACAATAACCCTTATTTTTATTATATTTAATTAGTCAAGATAAGGAATAAAGAATGTCAAGATTTATTCTTGTAACAGGCATGATGGGCTCTGGTAAGTCTGCCGTTTCTGAACTTTTACGTAAGAAGCATTATATCGTTATCGATAGCGATAGCGAAGTTAAGACATTATATGAAGATCCAGAAATTTATCAATATTTAATTGCTCATCTTGGTAAAGATATTCTTACTACTACTGGTAAAATTGATTTTGCCAAAATGAGAGATGTTTTTGTAAATAGTGAAGTTGCTGGTGATGATATAATGCGTCGTCTTCTTGCAAAGTTTACAAATAATCTTATCGAAAAATATAGAAATAATAAAGAAGTAGTCTTTATTGAAGCTGCACTTACTCCACAAGTTCAACGTGTTAGAGCAAAGCTAGAAATTTTCGATATGGTTATCGTTCATGCTGATGATGAGGTCAGAAAAGCCAGAATTGAAGCTCGTGGTA
>Ga0310697_10005170_pt1 | contig 12674 bp, 12 predicted proteins | sample 172DNAGHGlowgp2_FD_203883 | JGI IMG/M metagenome (GOLD analysis project Ga0310697, IMG submission 203883) | Sheep rumen microbial communities from Palmerston North, Manawatu-Wanganui, New Zealand - 1728 DNA GHGlow gp2 (v2) (version 2) | ecosystem: Host-associated > Mammals > Digestive system >... | reverse complement strand
ACATTGAAAAAATGCGTTTAAGTGAAACGGCCGCTACTATGAACATTTCTGTTTGGACGGCGAGAAGACTTCGAGACAAGGCTGTAGAAAGGCTTGCAGAGATGGTGTCCTTTGTGGAGGGAGGTGACTGGGAATAATCCAGTAATATAGTGCTTGCGGAGTTACTCGCCCAGTGTTGCACTATTTTTGCTCTACTTTTGCCAAGAAACTCACATCCTGTTGCTCTTGACTTAGCAATTTGCCATGTGCTATTATTAAACTGCAAATATTAAAAGATGCTCTCCGGTACACTGTGTACCAGGGGGCATTTTCGTTATCAAGTTGCGAGGTGAATCTGATGATTGAAGAAAAAGTACCGATTCATTTAAAAGTAACAATGACTATCAAGGAAGCTGCTGAATACAGTAGTATCGGGATCAACAAGATCGACGAGTTGTTGAAACAGCCAAACTGCCCTTTCGTTCTGTTTATAGGAACTCGAAAGCTGGTAAAGCGCAGAGAGTTTGAAGAGTTTATCCACAACAGGTTAACCATTTGAGCAAATGTCAACTATTGAGAAACCGGAGGCGATATGCTATAATACATATTGTTGTATTGGACTCCTTTTTCGTTTGTAAAGTGAAAGGAGTCAATTATGGGTAAAAATCTTAAAGGTAGAGAATGCGGGACTGGCATCTACCAGAGAAAGGATGGTCTTTACTCAGCCAGATATAATGCAAGAGACGGCTCGCGTCCGGAGAAGTATTTTGAAACGCTGCCAGAAGCGCGCAACTGGCTTGCCGACGCAATATATCAAGATAAGCATGGCCAGATTTGCACAGGGAAGGACATGACGGTTGACCAGTGGTATCAGTTTTGGATGGACAATCTCATTTGTGATCTGGCTCCTAATACGAGGAGAAATTACTCAGAAAGATATCTTATCAACGCACAGCCCGTTATTGGTAAGATGAAGATCACAGATGTAAAGCCCATGCACTGTAAGGCAATATTGAACCGTATGGAACCCATTTACGCCGGATCTACCATTCGACAGACATATATTGCGATCGGAACGATGTTCCGTGCAGCAGTGATGAATGATGTAATCGTAAAACATCCGATGGATGGAGTCAGATATACAAAACCGACTCGTACTCCGGATGATATTCATTTTCTCACCATTGAGGAACAGCGCCTTTTTCTTGAGGCTGCAAAGCGGTCACACAATTATCGGCAATATGTTCTTCTACTGGAGACAGGACTCAGAACAGCAGAAATGATCGGCTTGACTTGGGATTCAATCGACTGGAGAAAACGTACGCTGACAGTAAGCAAATCCTTAGAGTATCGTCACGGAGATGGCTACTGGCGAGCAGGCCCACCCAAAACGAAGCACAGCTATCGGACAATACCGCTTACGAACAAAGCCTACGATATTTTGAAAACGGCATATGATGAGAGGACAACCAGGAAAGAGTCCGAGCTTCTGTCACAAGTCTTGGAGTATGTTGATTTACGAACCGGTGAAAAGAAATGTCTCCTGATGCGCGACCTTGTCTTTATTAACTGGCGGACAGGAGAGCCTGCAAAGAACAGCTCCTATGATACACACTTGTACAAGCTCTGTGACGAAGCCGGAATAGAGCGGTTTTGTATGCACGCATTGCGACATACCTATGCGACCCGTGCGATTGAGAGCGGGATGCAACCGAAAGTCCTTCAAAAGCTACTGGGTCATGCTAGCATCAAAACGACAATGGACAGATATGTCCATGTCACGGACGACTCGCTCACAGGTGCCGTGCAGGCGTTTGAACGGAGTATGATGTCTTAATTTGGCGTAAAAATGGCGTAGAAGCCAAAATCGCAAAACCAGCAAAGCATTGAAAACACTGGATTTTTTAAAGGAGATAGATGGAAAATGAAATTAGGTATCGTGGGACTTCCCAATGTTGGAAAGACAACTCTGTTCAACGCGCTGACAGGCTCCCAGGCGGAGACCGGCAGCTATACCGTCGCCGGGGCCAAGCCCAACATCGGCACCGCCAAGGTTCCGGACGAGCGGCTTGACTGGCTTGCAGAATACTATCACCCGAAAAAATATACTCCCGCCACCATTGAATTTGTGGACGTGCCCGGCGTGGCGGCAGGCGGCAAGGGACGCGAGGTGTTCCAGGCCATCCGCATGGTGGACGCGCTGGTGGAGGTGGTTCGCTGCTTCGACGACGACAGTGTCTTTCTTGAGGAAGCCGACGCCCTGCGCGATGCCGAGTCCTTTGATCTGGAGCTGATCCTTGCGGATCTGGAGATCGTGGAGCGCCGTCTTGAGCGCGCGAAGAAAAATGCCAAGAGCGGCGACAAGAAGTATAAACGCGAAGTAGAGATGTGCGAGCAGCTCATGGCTCACCTCGAGGCTGAGAAGCCGGCGCGTGACTTTCCTTTTTCCGACGAGGACAAGGACATTCTGGTCGACGGCGGCCTGCTGACCGTCAAGCCCGTTATCTATGTGGCAAACCTGGACGAGGGCGGCATGGCGGACGTGAACAACAACAAGAACTTCCAGGCACTCAAAGCCTTTGCCGAGGCCCGCAGCGCGGCAGTACTGCCCGTCGCGGCGAAGTTTGAGGAGGACATCGCCGGTCTGGAGCCCGAGGAAGCCAAAATGTTCATGGAGGATCTGGGTCTCACCGAGACAGGGCTTGACCGCCTGATCAAGACCTCCTATGACCTGCTGGGCTATATCTCCTTCCTTACCGCCGGTGAGGACGATGTGCACGCCTGGACGATCGTGCGCGGTACCAAGGCGCCCAAGGCCGCCGGCAAGGTTCACACGGACATTGAGCGTGGCTTCATCCGCGCCGAAATCGTCGCCTTTGAGGATCTCAAGGCCTGCGGCAGTATGGCCGCCGCCAAAGAAAAGGGCCACTTCCGTCTTGAGGGTAAGGACTATGTCATGCAGGACGGCGATGTGACCATGTTCCGCTTCAATATCTGAACATAACCCCTTCCACCGCTGAAACGGTCCCCCTCCCCCACTCGCAAGCGGCGGGGAAGGCAACGCGAAACCCCCGAACCGGATCGGTTCGGGGGTTTCGCGTTGCTGTCGGATGCTTTGTTCAGGCGTCCTTCAGGCGTTCACTGATATAGGATTCGACCTCTCCCACGTCCATACCCAGGGCGATGGAGAGCTCCCCATGCAGGATGTCCTTTGCGCGTTTCATGGTGGTTTCCGCGCGGCTGCTCTTAGTCTTCTTCTCCCTCATACGCAGATGCAGGCCCTTGACAATCGCAACCAGCGCCTCGCAGCTGTGCTGGCGGAACAGCTCTTTATAAAAAGCATCCACATGGTTGAAGCGATTGTCGCGGCAGATGGCAGGTTCGATCGTCGGAATAGCGTCGATCAAAGCCTCTGCCTCCTCACGGCTGATCACCGGGCGCATAAACGCGCCGGAATCCACCGGCGCAAAATAAACACCGGTGCCGATCAGGGGTTCAAGATGATAGAACAGCTTGTCCGGCGCCCCGGAGGATTCCAGCGGCGCGACCTTGGAAACGGTACAGACCCCGTTTTCCCCATAGATAATCTTTTCGCCGATCGAATACATACATTCACCCCCACATACAGCAAATCAATACTCTCGCAAACCTATAATACAACAAAACGGGGAAAAATGCCAGTCCTTTTTTACTAAAATTTTTTCAAGGAATGGCTTGCCATGCGGGTTTCCGGTTTTATTTCCAGCTTCTGCCTTATTCCGGAATGCTATATTGGTCATTGTCATCTGTGTCGGCGTCTGATATAATATTTCAAAAACAGGTCTATTTTTGTCCTGCCGTGTTCTGCAGGCCGGCAAAGGTAAACGATGATTAAATGCAGCAAGAGCAGATGGCAAGCAAATCTTCGTCAGATCAAGGCGCAAAACGCAGGAATACTTTGTGTATTTCAAGCTTTTGTAACGCAGAGCTGGCGAATGATTTGACGCCAGATGCCGAAGGCTCATTGATCATCGTATACAAAGGGAGAATACTATGAAGCTGTATCTATACGGCCATGATTATAAATACGCGGTGGAGCAGATGCTGCTCACGCTCTTTCCCGAGGAGCGGCCGGAATATCCAGACACGCCGCCCGAAGGGGAGCGCATGGAAATTCGTCTCAGCCGCGGCGACCGCATTACCGGCGCAAGCTGTGCATACTACTGTGGGGAGACTGTTTTTCGCGGCGCGGCCCGCGCCCGGAACGAGGCGCTTACCGAGCCGCTGCAGCGGGATCGTATCTGCCAGCGCCTTGTTAAAAACGCCATGTACCGCGCGGCGCTGAGAGCTGGAGTACAGAAGCCCGCCTGGGGCGCGCTGACCGGTGTACGGCCCGGCAAGCTGCTGGCGGGACTGATCAGCTCCGGCCTGGATGAAAAGGCTGCGCTCAAGCGCTTTACCAGCGAGTACGATGTCCGTCCTGAGCGCGCAAGTCTCTGCCTCATCACCACGCGGGAAACGCTGAAAGCCGAATCCGCACTGGATGAAAAGGATGTCTGCCTTTACGTAGGCATTCCCTTCTGTCCGACGCGCTGCGCCTATTGCAGCTTCGTCAGTCAGTCGGTGGAAAAGAGCATGAAGCTGGTTGAACCCTTCCTGCTGGCATTGGAGCAGGAGATTGCTGCCACATCCGCGCAGGTGAAGGCGCTGGGGCTCAGACCGGTGTCGCTCTACATGGGCGGCGGTACACCGACCACGCTCTCCGCCGCGCAGCTCGACCGGCTCTGCACTGTGCTGGCCGAGCAGTTTGACCTCTCTGCCCTGCGGGAGTACACCGTGGAGGCAGGCAGGCCCGACACCATCACCGCGGAGAAGCTGCAGGTCCTGCGCCGGCACGGTGTGGACCGTATCAGCGTCAATCCCCAGACCATGGATGACCGGGTGCTGGAGCTGATCGGGCGCAGACACACGGCGGCGGATATTGTCTCGGCGCTGGAGAAGGCCCGGTCTGTCGGCGGCTTCGATGTGAATATGGATCTCATCGCGGGGCTTCCGGGCGACAGTGCGGCGGGCTTTCGCTCCACGTTGGAAAAGGTGCTGGCCCTGGGTGCCGAGAATATCACGGTACACACGCTGTCGCTCAAGAAGGGTTCCCGCATCACACTGGAGGAGACACCCATCCCCGACGCGCGTGAGGTGGCAGCCATGCTGGATTACGCATCCCAGCGCTTGAGTGCGGCGGGCTATGCCCCCTACTATCTCTATCGGCAGAAGTTCATGTCCGGCGGATTTGAGAATGTCGGCTGGGCAAGGGACGGGCGCGTGAATCTGTACAACATCTGCATCATGGAGGAGCTGCGAAGCATCCTTGCCATGGGCGGCGGCGGCTCTACAAAGCTGATCCGCACAGACGGCGGCCGCAACATACGTCTGATGGCGCCCAAGTACCCGCTGGAATATATTGAAAGCATCGACAAAACATGCGCCGAGAAGACGCGCATTTCGGAATTTTATCAATTAATAAAGGAGGATGGCGAAATTGGCATACAAGCTTAACGACATCAATCTGAAAACCGTCAGCGATCCCAAGGGCTTTATGGAAGAGTGCGACGCAAGCTACAAACAGCGTGTGGAGGAAGCGGTCGACCGCATCCTTGACAACAAGAAAAACAGCCCCATTATCCTGCTGTCCGGTCCTTCCGGCTCCGGCAAGACCACAACCTCTATGAAAATTGCGGAGTCCTTGGAAAAACGCGGCGTGCACACGCATTACGTCGGCATGGATGATTATTTCAAAACGGTTGACCGCACAACGCCGCGCACGCCAGAAGGGGATCTCGATCTGGAATCGCCCCTGTGCCTGGATATGGAGCTGCTGAACATGCACTTCGATCAGCTGGCAAAGGGTGAGCGCATCTACGTTCCCAAGTATGAGTTCTCCCGCCGCATGCGGATTCAGGAGCCTTCCAAATCCATCAAGCTGGGTAAGGACGAAATGGTTGTTTTTGAGGGTATCCACGCGCTCAACACCATGATCACAGACTCGCACCCCGAAGCCTTCAAGCTTTACATATCCGCCCGCAGCGATGTTGAATTTCAGGGCCGGGTTGTCTTCAAGCGCACCTGGTTCCGCCTTGTGCGGCGCATGGTACGCGACTACAAGTTCCGCGGCTCTGATCCGCAGGAGACCATGAGCATGTGGGACAACGTCCGCCGTGGTGAGATCCGCTACATATCCCCTTATAAGGATCAGGCAAACTTCCGTTTTGACACCTCCTTCGCCTATGAGCTGCCTGTCTTTAACCACACGGCAACACAGCTTTTTAAATCTGTGCCGGAGGGGATCGGGCGTTTTGAAGAGCTTCGCAAGGTGCTGCCTGCGCTGCAGCTTTTCGGTCACATCCCGGAGGAAGACGTTGCCGACGACGCCCTGATCCGTGAATTCATCGGCGGCGGAATTTACGGATAAAAATAGCATTCGCAATAAAACAGTCAATGACGCGAAACGCCCGGCTGATCCTCAAAGCATAACAGCGATGCGACAAGCGTTACCGGCATGTCGGTTTCTGTCAGGATCTGACGGGCTTTTTCCATCTTCAGCGCCGTGAGAATAGCTTTCCCCATTGACCTGTACCGTACCGCAGCCGCGCGTAATGAAATGGAAAAGATGGTAGGGCCGCATTGTCGGCCCGTAGGCATGCGAAAGCGCGCAATCCTCATGTCCGAAGAGAATCGGCTCCATATCGGCATTGCGTTTTACCGCCATAACGACGGCCTGCGCTGCTGTGCGCGGCGTATTGCCGCTGCGATGAACGCCCGCCATGACAAGGCCCCTGCCTTTTTCTGGTCAAGCTGGTACTACGCCTATGAGACGATGGATCAGCAGACTTTGGAGGAAACGCTGGCGGGGCTCAAAGCGTCAGAGCTGCCGGTTCAGTTCGTTGAACTCGACGCCGGGTATACCCCCACCCTCGGTGACGACTTTGACCCCGATTCCATCAAGAATCTGGACGATTTCAAGGCTATCCTGGATCGCATGGTCGCCAGCAGCATGGAAAAGCCCACCGGTATCCTCAAGCCCGACTGGTCCCTCGCTGCCCACTACCTGCAGCATGTCTATGAGGAGCACGCGGATGTCGATGCCTTTATCCAGGATCTCTACGACGGCAAGGTCGATCTGATGCAGGACGCCAAGTTCAACGCCCTCATGGACACCTTCGATGTGCTCAAGGCATACAACACCTTCAAGGACAGCCCCCTGTCCGCTGAGGATGAGCTGGTGCACATGGCGCTGAGCGAAGGGCAGGACGCCTTCCAGTTCGGCGGCTGCTGGGAATGGAACGATATCGTCGCCTTCGACTACACCGGAAACATCGGTCTGATGCCCATTCCGCAGAACCTTGAGGACGAGTTCACCGGCAAGATGGTCGTCTTCGGCAGCAAGTACTTCTATGTTGACAGCAGCGAGAACACCACGGATGAGCAGCGCGCCGCACGGGAAGCGTGTGACGCGATCCTTGCGTGCGGTGACATCGGTCACCGGTGTGGAATGACGGGTTTTCGCATTTTGTAACGCGCCCTAAACTCCATATAAAGCGACTTTTCCCACAGCCCCATCCGCTTATGATTTTCCGTCGCTCTCCGGTTGTACAGCCGATGTCGGGCGCGGGACGAACCAGAGGTTCATGTCCGCGCTGCCCCCTACGCCGGGGACTTCCTCGGTGAAGCTGTACTGCCACATGTCGCAGGCATAGTAAAAATTGGGGAAGCGGCTCTCCGGCAAAGAGAACCAGAACATATAATCCGTGAGACGCCGCAGATCATAGCCATAGTAGCCCATGTCCCGGTTAAAGTAGACACAGGGGGTATAGCCCGCGCGGCGCACCGTCTCGCAGAAGGCCACGGCACAGTCCGTCCTCGACTCCGGGCTGAGCTCCGTCGTGCGGGCCTGCTCATCCGCCACCGTTTCCCAGTCATAGACCACCGGGGCACTGATGTCATAAGGCGCGATATGCGCAAGCACAAAGTTTGCCTCTTCAATGGCCTCCGCCACATTGACCGCCTGAGAGAAGAAATACACGCCGGTTTTCAGGCCGTTGGCCGTGGCCCCGCTCATATTCCGTTCAAACCAGGGATCCTCAAAAAGACCGCCCTCGGTATAGCCGCGGCGCCCCAGGCGGACGCAGGCAAAGTCCACGCCGGAGCGCGCGACCTGTGACCAGTCAATCTCCCACTGATGCTCGGACACGTCGATGCCGCGAAGCACGTCATAGTCCCGGCCCAGATAACGGATCGGCCCTTCGGACGCGAATTGATCTGCCGTCAGGGGATTGACCGGCACGCCCTCCAGCGGCGTCATCCATATCCAGTCATTGCCGTCGTAGAGATAGACCTGCCCCTCATGGGGATCCTTCGGCTTCTTCTCGAACAGGTTCAGGAAAAGCGCAATCATCAGCGCCAGCGCCAACACCAGGACCGCCACAGTGACAACAAAATAGATCAGATTTCTCCCACGGTTCATAGGCGTCCATCTCTTTCTTACAAACTGTCCTTTGGGCAGCACCGCACAATACGTCTGCGGTATTGCCTTTATTATATGCCGGCTGCGATTGTTTATTTCCCGTCGGGGAAGCTGGTGAAGCATTCGTGCTCCACGGTGGGAAGGCCGGTACGCGCTCTCTCGTTTGCGATCGCCCGCATCAGGAACGCCATGTTCCGGGCAAGGTTCCGCATGGTCTGAAGCCCCTCCAGATCCTTTTCCACATCGGCGGCGGAGAAGCCGTGCACCTGGTTCCAGTAGGTGCTGGAGACCACCGGCATGCCGGAGATGGTGAAGTATTTATTCAGCACGTCAAAGGACGCGGTGTTGCCGCCGCGGCGACAGCTCACGACGGCGGCGCCCACCTTCATGTGCTTGTCAAAGCCAGTGCTGTAAAACAGGCGATCCATAAAGGCCAGTGCCGCTCCGTTGGGCGAGCCGTAATACACAGGGCTGCCGATAATGAGGCCGTCGGCAGTCTTAAAGATTTTTGCGGCCTCGTTGACCTTGTCGTTATCGAACACGCAGCGGTCATTCTTGTCACAGAAGCGGCAGGAGATGCAGCCGTGCACAGCGTCCTTGCCGATGTGCAGAAGCTCGGTCTCCACACCTTCCCGGTGCAGAGTATCAATGACCTCCTGCAGCGCTCTCGCGGTGCAGCCGTTTGCGTGGGGGCTTCCGTTCAATACCAGTACCTTCATGTTTTATCCCTCTCTTTTTCTATTTTTGCAGGTATCAGGAATCTGTCCGGGGCCGGTTCTCCATTCCCCAGTCGCAGAGCTTATCCAGCACCGCCACCAGGGACTGGCCGCGCTGTGTCAGCGTATATTCCACCTTTGGCGGGATCTCCGGGTACATCTCCCGGTGAATCAGCCCATCCCGCTCCAGCTCCTTCAGGTTCTGGCTCAGGGTCTTGTCCGCCACCCGCCCCAAATAACGCTGCATTTCGTTGAAGCGCACGGGCTCATATTCCATCAGGCAATAGAGAATAATGGGCTTATACTTCCCCGCGATCAGTGACAGGGTATAGCTGTAACCGGTGTCGTCGAACCGGGCCTCGGAAATTTTTTTGCCGTTCATAGCTTACTCTCAGGTAAGTACCTAACTTTTATGTTGGTACTTGTCCTCTTTTTTGTATCATGTTATCATAGCGCTATCAAAAAAGCAAGCGGAGGTAACGAAATATGAAAGATTTTGGCGTACATCCTTTTCTCTTCCCCATGCCCGTGTATATGATCGGCACCTACAACGAAGACGACAGCGTTGATTCCATGGCGATGGCTTGGGGCGGGATCTGCGCGGAGAATATGGTGGCCCTCAATCTGGAGGAGGATCACAAGACGGTCGCAAACCTCAAGGCGCGCGGCGCGTTCACGCTGTCCGTCCCCGGCATGGACACCCTGGCCGAGTCCGATTACATGGGTATCGCCAGCGCCAACAAGTTCCCGGATAAATTTGCCCGCACCGGCCTGCACGCAGTCAAGAGCAGCCGCGTGGACGCACCCATCATCACCGAGTACCCTCTGACGCTCGAATGCAGGGTGGTCGAGATGCAGGAGCAGCCCTACGGTCTGCGCGTGCTGGGCGAGATCGTGAACGTGATGGCCGACGAGAAGGTCCTGGACGAAAACGGAAAGATCGACTGCGGCAAGCTCAACACCTTCCTCTTTGACCAGATGCGCAATGACTACTACGCCGTCGGCGAAATCTGCGGCAAGGCCTGGCACTCCGGCGCGCCGTTTCTGAAAAAGTAATCATGTCAATGGAATCATCCACCCGCCTGCGGGTGGATGATTCATTTTCGGGCATAGCCCATGTTTCCTGTCAGCACCGGAACTCACGCTATCACATGTACTTGATCCGGGCATGCCTCCGCTTCGAGGCTCATCACGCCCTTCCATTGGCACAGTAAAAGGAGTTTTTGTTCTGTTCCATAGCGATCCACCCGCGCCCAACGCAGGGTTTTCCTTACGCAAAAACAGCGCCATCCAAGCAGATGGCGCTGTTTTTACAGATACATTAACTCAGCGGATCAGGCACTCGCCAGTCATTTCCTTCGGCTGCTCGAGACCCATGACCCTGAGGATCGTGGGGGCGATGTCAGCGAGGCGGCCGGGCTTGAGGCTGATGCCCTTTTCGCACACGGCGAAGGGGACGGGATTGGTGGTGTGGGCGGTATTCACCTTGCCGGTATGCTCGTCAAACATGCAGTCGGCGTTGCCGTGGTCGGCGGTGACCAGCAGGACGGTGTCGGGGTGCTTTGCGACCTCCTCCACGATTCTGCCGATGCAGGCGTCCACAGTCTGGACGGCCTTGACAGCGGCGTCCATAACGCCGGTGTGGCCGACCATGTCGCAGTTTGCGAAGTTGCAGACGATCAGGCCGTACTCGTCGGAGGCGATGGCCTCCACCACCTTGTCGCAGACCTTGTAGGCGCTCATCTCGGGGATGAGGTCATAGGTCGGGTACTCCTTGGGGGAGGGAACGAGGCAGCGGACCTCACCCTCGGTCTCCTTCTCAACGCCGCCGTTGAAGAAGAAGGTGACGTGGGCGTACTTCTCGGTCTCGGCCACGCGGAACTGCTTGTAGCCCAGGGCGCTCACATAGTCGCCGAGGGTGTTCTCAATGACCTCGGGCGGGTAGGCGATGGGCAGGGGCAGGGCCTCGTCATACTGCGCGGTGCAGACGTAGCTGAGGGGGAAGACCTTTTTCTTGCGCTCGAAGCCGTCGAAGCTCTCCAGGTTCAGTGCCCAGGTCATCTCTCTGGCGCGGTCGGGGCGGAAGTTCATGAAGATGACGCTGTCGCCCTGGTTGATCTGTCCCTCGGGGCAGCAGACGACGGGCTCCACAAACTCGTCGGTCTTGTCGTTTGCGTAGCTGGCTTCCACAGCGTGGACAGGATCGGGATCCTGCACACCCTCGCCGCAGACGATGGCGTTGTAGCCCTTCTCCACGCGGTCCCAGCGCTTGTCGCGGTCCATGCCCCAGAAGCGGCCCTGGATGGTGGCGATCTTCGCGTTGCCGAGGGAGTCGCACTTCTCCTTGAGCTGCTTGACGAAGCCCGCGCCGCTGGTGGGCGGCACGTCGCGCCCGTCGAGGAAGCAGTGGACATAGACCTTCTCAAGGCCGTGCTGCTTGGCCATATCGAGCATGGCGAAGACATGGGTCAGGTGGCTGTGCACGCCGCCGTCGGACATAAGGCCCATGACATGCAGGGCCTTACCGTTGGCCTTCGCGTCCTCGATGGCCTTGATGTAGACCGGGTTCTGGAAGAACTTGCCGTTCTTGATCTCCTGGGTCATCTTGGGCAGGATCTGGAAGACGACGCGGCCCGCGCCCATATTGGTATGGCCGACCTCGGAGTTGCCCATCTGGCCTTCGGGAAGACCTACGTCAAGGCCGGAGGCCTGGAGAGCGGTGTGGGGATTTTCGGCAAAGAGTCTGTCAAGATTGGGGGTGTCGGCTACATAGATGGCATTGCCCCGGGAGGGCGCGGCCAAGCCGTAGCCGTCCATGATAATCAGGACTGCTTTTTTGCTCATTCTATAAGCTCCTTATTCCTGATCGGTGGCCTTGATGATGGTGGCGAAATCAACGGGCTTGAGGGAAGCACCGCCGATGAGGCCGCCGTCGATGTCGGGCTGGGCAAGCAGCTCGGCCGCGTTCTTGGCGTTCATGCTGCCGCCGTAGAGGATGCTGACGGCACGGGCGGGACGGGCACCGTAGATGCCGCGGATAACGGCACGGATGCCCTCGCAGACCTCCTGTGCCTGCTCGGCAGTGGCGGTCTTGCCGGTGCCGATGGCCCAGATGGGTTCGTAAGCGATGATGCAGCGGCGCAGCTTGGTGGCGTCGATGCCGCTGAGGGCGGCCTTGACCTGGTAAGCGACATACTCCATGGTCAGATCCATCTCGCGCTGCTCCAGGCTCTCGCCCACGCAGATGATGGGGATGATGCCCTTCTCGATGAGGGCCTTGGCCTTGGCGTTGACGAGCATGTCGTCCTCGCCGTGGTACTGGCGGCGCTCGGAGTGGCCGACGATGCAGTACTTTGCGCCGATGTCAGCCAGCTGGCTGGCAGAGACCTCACCGGTGTAAGCGCCCTTCTCGTACTTGGAAACGTCCTCACCGCCGGCGGCGACCTTGCAGTCCTTGTCGGCCTTGATCATGGCGGGGA
>Ga0310697_10005169_pt1 | contig 12679 bp, 7 predicted proteins | sample 172DNAGHGlowgp2_FD_203883 | JGI IMG/M metagenome (GOLD analysis project Ga0310697, IMG submission 203883) | Sheep rumen microbial communities from Palmerston North, Manawatu-Wanganui, New Zealand - 1728 DNA GHGlow gp2 (v2) (version 2) | ecosystem: Host-associated > Mammals > Digestive system >... | reverse complement strand
AGTAATGGACAATAGGCTGTAAACCCGTAATAAGGCTGGTGAAACTGCCCAATCCGCTGCTGTCAACAGTATGGCTGTCATTAACAGTAGGATTAGGAGAGGTACTCCAGCATACACCGCGAGCCGTTACTGCTGCAATGCCTTCGTAATTCACGTTGCCGTCGCAAGTGACTGATGTGAAGGAAACTCTATTCACTCCGTTGGTTGTGATTGTCGGCGTGGCGGCCGGTGTGGTGAATTGACGTTGTGTACCATATACAGTGCCTGCATTATTGGTGGCGTATGCCCGAACATAATAATGCGTGCCAGGTTGCAAGCCTGTGATATGGCTGGTGAAACTGCCTACATCGTTGCCATCAATTGTAAGACTGTCTGTAATGGTGGGATTCGTGGAAGTGCTCCAACATACGCCTTTGGCTGTCACTCCGGAGATTCCATCTGAAGATACAGTTCCTCCGCAGTCTGCTGCAATACAGGTAATATTGCTTACTGCAGAAGTGCTTACCGTTGGTGTTTTGACGGTAGTAATAAGGCTTCGCTGAATACCATACGCTGTCCCCGAGTTATTGGTGGCGTAGGCCCGTATATAATAACGGGTGTTGGGCTGCAAACCTGTGATATAGCTGGTGTAATTGCCAAAACCGCTACTGTCAACCGTCAAGTTATTATTTATCGTGGGATTTGTCGAGGTACTCCAGCATACGCCTCGAGCGGTCACCGGATAAGCGGCTTCATTGGTCACATCTCCGCCGCAGACAGCAGAAGAGTCTGTTATGCTACTGATAATGTTTGTGCTTACTATGGGTGTTCCTACTGGAGTTGAAAAGCTTCGTTGTGTGCCATAAACCGTACCATTACCGTTCGTGGCGTAGGCCCGCACATAGTAATGGGTGTTGGGCAGCAAACCCGTGATATAGCTGGTGAAATCACCCAAACCGCTGCCGTCAACGGTCAGACTGTCGTTTATCGTGGGATTCGTTGAGGTACTCCAGCATACGCCTTTGGCCGTCACAGGTGTCATGCCCTCGCTGGTTACATTTCCGCCGCAAGTAGCCGTGGTGTATGAGATGTCGCTGACGGTGTTGGTGCTCACTTCAGGCATGGGCTCCAAAGTGTTGAAGAACCGTTGTGTGCCATAAACCGTACCGGCACTGTTGGTGGCGTAGGCACGAATATAGTAGCGGGTGTCAGGTTGCAAACCCGTAATGGAGCTGGAGAAGCTGCCCAAACCGCCGCCGTCAACGGTATGGCTGTCATTGGTTGTGGGGTTTGGGGAAATGCTCCAGCATACCCCTCGGGCGGCAACCCCGTCAAGACCTTCGTAAGTCACTTCCCCGCCACAAGCGGCAGAGGTGAAAGTGATATCGCTTAAGGCAGCCGTGGTCACCGTTGGCAGGGCACTCGGGGTGAAGAAACTCTTTTGTTCCCCATATACGGTGTCTGTGCCATAATAGATGGCGTATGCCCTCACGTGATAGGTGGTGTTGGGTTGCAAACCTGAAATACTACTGGTGAAACTGCCAATGCCGCTGCCATCAACGGTATGGCTGTTTGCCAGGGTGGGATCAGCCGAAGTGCTCCAGCAAACGCCATAGGCCTCAACGGCGAAAGGATTGCCTGCCGCTACATTTCCTCCGCAAGTGGCGGAAGCACACGTGATGTCACTTACAGATGTGGTGTTCACCGCTATAAATGACACAGGAGTAGTGAAACTGCGTTGCTCGCCGTATGCAATACCGGCAACGTTGATGGCGTATGCCCGCACATAATAAGTGGTGACGGCATCCAAATTATCCATACTACAGGTGAATGTATTCAACCCGCTGTTATCCGAAATATGACTGTCAATAATCGTGGGATCGGGAGAAGTACTCCAGCAAATACCGCGTCCTGTTATGGGAGAACCTCCCGTGGAATTGATCCGACCACCACAAATTGCTGAATATTCGGTGACATCCGAAACAGGAAGAGTGGATATACTTGGCAAAAACACGGGATCTCCCTCATTGCGAATACAACGGACTGACATACCATTACTTTTGTTGCCAAAATTGTTCCTTTCCACAAAACTGTTGCCGTAATTCAAACTGTAATAATAGGCAAAGTCGTCATTGTAGGCCGTGGATGACCAGAAATTGGCACTTTCGCCATAACCATCGGAGATACCGTATGCGTAGCCCGCAGGGAAAGCGGAAAAGGAGGTGGTGTTATTGGAAGAGACTTCGTGACCAACAGCACAAATGTTACCGGAAACGCTCCAACCCGTATCGACCGCCATGGACTTGGCAATACTGCTTGTGTTATCGCCACATATATACTCACTCCTGAAACTAAGATATTCCAACAATTGCGCCCATTCGGCATCACTGGGCAAATGCCAGCCGTAAGGACAAATGCCTTGAATGAGGCCTGTGGATGGGGTGCCGGAACTTGCACTTTTCATTGCAGCTGCCCAATTATACAAATATCCTGCGAAGGGATCCCCTACGCTATCGCCTGGCAGATAAAAACAGGCCGTCGACACACTCGTCCCCTCTCCCAATGGAATCATTTCACCATCCGTGTAACGAATTGCGCGCATATTCTCTTTCAACCAACACTGGCTGCCAATGGTAACGGCATGATATTCGTTTCCATCAACATCTGTCACGGTTGTGACATTCTGGCACGGATTGGTAAGATAGGGGTTTTCCTCAACAGAAACAGGATTGTTTCTACCACGAAAAGCAATTTCCCATTCGGTCATCCAGCCGTTATAAGCGCCCCAACCATCGATGATTTCAATAGCCCATGTACCATTTATCGGACAACCGATAAGTTGGGAGAAGGGTTGGTCAGGGTGATATACTTGGGTCATGTTGATCGTATTGGTAGAGTCCACTTTACCATCTGTAACATTTATACTGTCATAAACATAACCTGACCCATTGGCGTATTGATAGCCGCTGGTCGTATTATCTGACCAACAGTAATTCCATGGAACTCCTATTTGATTCTGGCTGTTAGTAGGATCACATCCGGAGGAACTGGTATTAGCTTCACCAAAAAATGCACCACTTACGAAGCCTGTCGTCAAGTGCCATCCCCAGGGAGTTGGAATCTGACTTGAACATAAGGAGGTTCCCTGCTCGTATTTGTTCATTATCTTTGCCCTTTGCCCATTCGGACAAGTCAGTGCAATATAAAGGTCCCCGATATAGGAATGCTCCAGTTTGGCGCGAATAAATAAAATATCTTCAGCGTCTTGGAGGGTGGCTGTAGGTGTGAAACCTGAAACCTCTATGGAAGAACCATGAACACAACCATTATCGCAATCAACACCATCCGGGATAAAAACAGTCTCTGTATTTGTAAAGGAGATCGTAGGCGCACATAAAACACTTTCACCATACGCCGTGTCTGTTCCACTTATGGCATAGGCCCTGATGAAATAGCGGGTGTTTGCATCCATCTCTGTGAGAACAGCAGAAAACATACCTTCTGCCATGCCGCTTGAGATGTGATTGTCATGAAAAGAAGGACTCGGCTCGCTACCCCAACAAAAACCTGTTTGAACAGTCCCTAAATCGTATGTGTTCACGGTGCCAAAACAATGTAAAGTGGTTTTATCAGGAAACTTTACAGAATCCGTAGTAACTTCAATGGGGTATCCTGCAAACGCAAGGGTAATCTCCTCACTGGTATATTGCATCTGTTGGACAGGCGCACTTTGCCGAAGGTGGTCGTAAATTTGAGCGAATCCGGTATATCGCATTTCATCACCCAACTCAAAATCATGCGAAGAGGACCCTTTGATATTTACTTTGATCGTCTTTGGATTGTTGCTTGCGTAAGCGATTCTGTCAGCTCCACCGTGTCCGACGTTTACCATCTTCAAACTACGGATGCCACTTCGGGCCTGTATGGATAACACATAGGTTTGCGGGGTGGATAGCGTGATGTCAAAATAATTGTCCCCCGATGTGATTCTGCCCGTGTACTGGGCATGTCTTTTCCCATTAATGTCCAGAATCTGGATGATCACTTCTTCATTCCTGTCGGAAAAGATATTCACTCGCGTATGTCCTTCAAAAGGATTAGGCATCACCTTCATTTCGTTGGCTTGTTGGACATCCTCAATGCCCACACCAATATTCAACGTATATGTAGTGTCTGGAAACAATAAGGTCTCCTGCCAATCACGACTTAGATTTTGTATGGTTATGCCATTCATTTTGACATAGGAACCCTGCTGGTCTTCCCCTGAAAACACTAACGTTACAGAATTCTGTGCATAACAGTGCAATATTAGTGTCAGAAGTGCGAAGAGACTTAATATTATTTTGGGGAATGAGTTCATCTTCATATCAGTTTTTTGTTGTCTTATTATGCTGCAAAGATATAGGGGACCTCTATTATTACCATTTTGCGCCACACCTCCAGACCATGCGAGGTCCGTTGAACATAATCTGAAAATATGACGCTGCAAATCTACATAATATTCTTTTAGTTCGGCTTGTTTTTGACTTTTTCTTCTTTTTAGGAAGGGAGCAATATATTTCTGATTATCAATTAGTTGGCTTATTCAATTCATCCCAAGACGCATTACTTTCTCATACCGGCACAGGGTGTAGACCCAGTTTGTCAGGGTGTTGAAGGCTGCGTTCCGCGCAAACCCGACCACACGGCCGGACATTCCGTAACAGGAAAGATGTGGTAGAAACCCATCACGCCCCCACGATAAAAAAATATCGCATCGTTCACCGATGCGACATTTTTTAACCCTTAAACACTAACCCTTAAACCTTAACCCTTAACCCTTCCTATCGTACTGCTCGAAAACCGAATTCTTACTGACGAACTCCGGCACAAAAGCCTTCATTTTCATCACCATGTCGGGGATATCGACTACCTCGGACAACTTTTCCATTTCTTTGATATTCTCCAATGCATACTCATACGAGTACTCGCGCACTTTCGCTACAAAAATTCGATCGTGCGATGTTTTTATGGTGTTTTCGCTGTTGGAGAGCACCTCTTCGTAGAGTTTTTCGCCGGGGCGCAAACCCGTGTATTCTATCTGGATATCGACCCCGACGCGAAGGCCTGCCAACCCGATCATGCGCTTGGCGAGGTCGTCGATTTTCACCGGCTCGCCCATGTCGAAGACGAAAATCTGGGTGCCGGTGCTGAACGTGGCGGCCTCCATCACTAAGCGGCAGGCCTCGGGAATGGTCATGAAGAAGCGGGTGATGTCGGGATGGGTCACCGTCACAGGGCCGCCCTTCTCAATTTGCTCGCGGAAACGGGGAATCACAGAACCGTTGGAACCCAGCACATTACCGAAACGGGTGGTCACAAACGTGGTCTTCCCCTTCTTCTCGCCGCGCTCAATGGCCAATCCTAACGACTGGACATAAATCTCGGCGATGCGCTTGGTGCAGCCCATCACATTGGTCGGGTTCACGGCCTTGTCGGTGGAAATCATCACCATCTTCTCCACATTGTACTCGATGCACTTGTCGGCGACGTTGTGGGTGCCATAGACGTTCACCAGCATGGCTTCGCAGGGGTTCTCCTCCATCAGCGGCACATGCTTGTAGGCGGCGGCATGGAAGACCACCTGCGGATGATGCTCGCGAAAAGCGAAATCAAGGCGGGGCGACTGCCGCACATCCCCGATGACCGGCACAAACGACAGGTTCGGGAACTTCTCCTCCAATTCCAGGCGGATATTGTGCATGGGGGTCTCCGCGTTGTCGAACAGCACCAGTTTCCGGATGCCGAAAGTGGCTAACTGCCGACAAAGTTCCGAGCCGATGGACCCTGCCGCGCCCGTCACCAACACCACCTTGTCCCGGAAATTCTCCATGATGGCATCCATGGAGATGGTGATTTCGTTACGGCCGAGCAGATCTTCGATCTTCACTTTGCGAACTCCTGGATGCAACTCATTGCCGTTAAGTTCGTTGATGGCCGGAATGATAAGCGGCCGGACATGGTTGTCAAGGCACTGCTTCAGCAGACCGTCGCGTTCCCGGCGCGCGTCCGCCTCCGTGGTAAAAAGAATGCCGTCGATGCTGTAGTCGTGGATGATACGCGACAGCTGCTCGTCATCCTGACAGAAAAACACCGGAAGGTTGGAGAGCATCAGATTCGCCGGTTGCGGCTTTTTCGAGAGGAAGCCGATGATGTTGTAATGCGGGGAATTCTGGAAGCGCACAACGGTCGCCGTCGATTTGTCGGAGACGCCATACACCAGCACGCGCTGCGTCATCTTGTCCTCGCGCCGCTTGGTCAGATAGAGCTGGTAGGCGGCCACCATGACCACCCGCACGAACACCAGCAGGAACAGCGTGAACAGAAAGTCGGCGAAGAGCGCAATAAGCAGCCCATTGTAGAGGGTGTGGTAATACACCAGCATCACAAGGGTCATCAGCACCGTCTTCAGAATCGCCTCCTTGACGAAACAGAGCAAATCCTTGGCCGACAGATGCCGGATGATGAGCTTGTGTCCCCTGAAAACCAGCAGGGCAACCACTGTGGAAACCAACGCCGCCGGCAGCCACAGCAGCGCAAACCGCCCCGACTGATACAGCGACCCCCTGACAAACCCCAGCGCCAACAACGCAAACAGCGAAGAGACCACTGAAAGAAAACAGTCAATCGCAAAAACAACCTTCGTGTCGATAAAATTCGACAACCTCCTCACAAACCTATACGTCAATCCAGCCATACTTTAATTGAAAATTGAAAATTGAGAACAACCTAAACTTCTAAACACCCTAAACTTCTAAGCGCGCAACCCTTCCTTCATGCATTCCACAATGTAACGGACGTCGTCATCCGTGACGCATGGTCCACTTGGCAGGCAAAGTCCGCGCTTGAACAGCGACTCGGACACGCCGTTCACGTAGGACGGGCAGTGTTTGAAGACCGGCTGCCGGTGCATCGGCTTCCACAGCGGGCGCGCCTCGATGTTGTGTTGGTCTAACCACACGCGCATAGCCTCCACATTCGCATTCGGCTCGCAGTCAGTGTGCAGACTGTCGGCACTGTGCAACACATTGCCTGCTCCTCCGATACCCTTGCAGACGGCTGTCCGATAGGATTCTTCCTCCCCCGCGACATGCAAACCAGGGTCGAGCAGAACCGTGGTCAACCAGAAGTTGCTGTCATACTGCGGCGCAGGGTTTACGTGCACGGTTATACCCGGCACATCCGACAGCAATCTGTCATACAAGTCGTTAATTTTCTGATGATGCGCGATATGGTCATCCAAGACCGACATTTGCCCCCTGCCGATGCCGGCACAGATGTTGCTCATGCGGTAGTTGTAGCCGATCTGTTCATGCTGATAATACGGATAGGCCTCGCGAGCCTGGGTGGCGTAAAACATAATGTCGTGACGGACCTGCTCGTTGGAGCAGATCAGCGCACCGCCTCCCGAGGTGGTGATCATCTTGTTGCCGTTGAAACTCAAGATGCCGAAGTCGCCGAAAGTGCCCAAGGCTCTGCCGTCAAAACGCGAACCGAAGCCCTCGGCCGCGTCCTCAATCACCGGAATCCCGAATTTCTCCGCTATCCGCATGATTTCCGCAATGTTGTAAGGCATCCCGTACAAGGTGACGGGGAGAATGGCCTTCGGTTTCCGCCCGGTGATGCGAATCCGGTCCTCAATGGCCGACTCCAGCAGCGCGGGGTCGATGTTCCAGGAATCCGGCTCCGAGTCCACAAAAACGGGGATGGCACCAACGTAGGCAATCGGGTTGGAGGAGGCGCAGAACGTGAAGGACTGCACCATCACCTCGTCGCCAGGACAGACACCACTGGCGATGAGCGACAGATGCACAGCCGCCGTGCCGGAGGCAAGCGCAACCGTGTGCTTGCCGTGGCCCACATACGCATTCAACAACGCCTCGAAGGCATCCACATTCGGACCGAGAGGCGCCACCCAGTTCGTGTCGAACGCCTCCTTGATATACTGCAATTCAAGCTGTGTTTCGCTGGTATGTGCGAGACATAAAAATATACGTTTTCTATCTGACATAACGAGTTATAAATCTGATGTTTAGTTTTTGTCCTTACTCTTAATCACTTTTGCGGGAACCCCCACCGTGGTGCAATGGGCGGGCAGGTCGCCAGTCACAACGGCGCCGGCCCCCACTATACTCCACTCCCCCACTTTCACGCACGGAATGACGGAGGCTCCGACCCCCACCAGCGTCCCTTCACCGATGCGGACATTCCCGCACAAGGCGGCATGAGGCGCGACGTGGCAGTAGTCGCCCAACACGCACTCGTGATCGACAGAGGCACCGGTGTTGATGATGCAGTGCCGACCGATGACCGCCCCGGCATTGACCACCGCCCCGGCCATAATCACAGTACCCGCCCCTATTCTCGCAGATGGCGAGACGACAGCGGAAGGATGTATCGCCACCCCGAACGAACAGTCCAACGACTCTGCGATCCTCTTTCGAATCCGATTGTCGCCGATACTCACAATCATGGGCGAGAGTCCGTCTGCTTGATGCAGCACCGGCACCCCGTCCAACTGTTCAAGCTGAGGGTTGTCATCCACAAAAGCCTTCGCTTCAAGCTCTTCGGCTTCCAGTATCTCCTTTATGACCCTACCATGGCCGCTGGCTCCGTATAAATACATAACAATCAATTATTTCCAGTAAAAACTTCCATCGTTTCAGACGTTGCGGAGCTGATGTCCTTGCGCCGCAGCACATTCTTGACCGTCAGCGCGATAATCTTCAAATCCGTCGCCAATGTACAATGATTGACGTACCACACGTCAAGTTTAAATTTCTCCTGCCAGGAGATGGCATTGCGCCCGTGCACCTGCGCCCAGCCCGTAATCCCCGGGCGCACCTCGTGGCGACGGGCCTGCTCGGGCGAATAGAGCGGCAGATACTGCACCAACAGCGGCCGCGGCCCAACCAACGACATGTCCCCTTTCAACACGTTCAGCAGCTGCGGCAGCTCGTCGATGGAGGTCGAGCGGACAAAACGCCCCACTTTCGTCAGCCGCTGCGCATCAGGAAGCAGGTTCCCGTCCGCGTCGCGCTCGTCCGTCATCGTCTTGAACTTGATGATTTTGAAGATTTTCCCGTCCTTGCCCGGCCGCTCCTGCAGAAAAAAGGCACCCGCACCCTTGTTGGCGAAATGCAGAAACAACGCCACAAGCAGAAGAAGCCACCCAACGAGCAGCAAGGCAAGCGCGGCGATGAGGAGGTCGAGTAAGCGTTTGAAGAATGGGTACATTTAGTATGTTTAGAAGGTTTAGAGAGATTAGGAGGATTAGAGTTCGTTTAGATAGGCGTTTATGATGATGTTGCGGTCGAAGTGTTTCGAGACAAACTCGCGGCCAGCGAGGCCCATGCGCACCTTCTCGTCGTAAGGAAGCCTGAGGAAACGCTCCAGCGCGTCCGCGAGGGATGAAGCATTCTTGGGGACGCAAATCAGTCCGCTGACCCCTACGTCAACGGTTTCGCGGCAGCCGGGCACATCGGTGGTGATGACGGGCCGTCCCGCCGCCGCGCTCTCCAACAGCACGTTGGCCATGCCCTCGTGGTACGACGGATGCACCGTGCACCACGCCTCGCGCAAGTAGGGTCGCACATCCGGCACGCTCCCGTGCCACACGACCACCTCCCGGTTGCAAAATTCGCGAAGACGCGCCTCGTAACCGTCCTCGCAAGGTCCGAGAATGTGGAACTCGACTTGCGGATGGTTCCTCCGGACGGCTTCGGCGGCCTCCAGCAGTTCCTCAATGCCCTTGTCGCGCATCACCCTGCTAATGAAGAGGAAACGGATCGGACTCCCTTGTATCGGATAGGGCTGCACAGCGTGCCATTCGAGGTTCACGCCGCTGCCCGGCAGCAGCACCCCGTGGCGGCCTATTCCCTTTTTTCGGCAAAATTCCTGTATGGAAGCGTTTTGGTAGAACACGGTTTTCGCCCTTTTCAGGCCGAAACGGTACATCGCAACGGTGATCCGGCTCAACAACCCGGGGTTCTCAACGGCAGTGCCCAAGCCCGTGATGTTCGCCAATTGGGGGACATGCGCCATACGCGCCGCCACCCCGCCATAGACGTTCGGCTTGACGGTGTAGGTCAGCACCGCGACCGGACTTATCCGATGCATCAAGCGGAGATACGAGCGCAGAAGAACGAGATCCCGGAAAGGGTTCGTGCCCCTCCGATCCACCGCCGTCTCCACCATCTCACAACCCAACTCACTAAAATAGAGATATTTGTCATGGGCATCGTCCGGCGAAGAAATCCACACGCGAAATCCGCGCCCCAACAAAGCCGCCACCACCTCCTTCCGGAAAGCAAACAACCCGACAATACTGTTGGTTAACACCAAAATGTCTTTCTCTGCCATGTCCTCTCGAACTTTGAACCTTGAACTTTGAACCTTGAACCTTGTATCCGCCTCCCCTAAATCCGCTTCACAAGCTTCGCCGGCACCCCGGCATAGACCCCGTGCGGCTCGCAGTCTTTGTTGACCACGGCGCCGGCGGCAATCACCACGCGGTCGCCGATCGTGACGCCGCCGAGGATGCGCACCCCGCAGCCGATCCAGACATCGTTCCCGATGGCCACCGGAAGCGGCTCCGACGGGTTGTACTTAATGGGGGTCGCCACGTCTGCCCAGGTATGGTTGAAACTCACGATGGAAGTCCCGTGCGCGATGGAGACATCATTCCCTATGCGCACACCGCCATACGCGTTGAGGTTGCACTGCTCGTGGATGGAGACGTTGTCACCGATCTCAAGATTCTCGCAGTGCTGCAGATAGACATGGTCCATCACACAGACGTTCGCGCCCGTTTTTCTTGCCAAGGCCCGCACACGGAGATAACGCATCAGAATACTCCAGTTTCCGCGTCCGTGACAACGAAAATACCGCCATTCCACCCATCTTTTAGGCAGAAGGGACATACATTTCGACATAAAACGTATGACAGCGCCATATTTCTCGAAAAGAACTCGTCCGTTCATGTTTTATAGGCATTTATTCATTCGACATCTGTTAATTCGCGGGAGTCAGGGTTGGTTTTGGCAGCGGTCAGCGAAGCGGCCAACACCATCACCGGCAGGAATTTGGCGCGGTGTCGCACGGCGGTGCCGGCGTTGGTCGTGCCCATCGCGAACACGAAAGTCAGCGCGAACACCGTATATATCAGAAAACGTTTCATCTTAGCCTCCTTGCCCAACAAGGGACGACGGAACATCATGACAGTCAATACGATATAAAACACACTGTCCACCATAAATACGATGCCGTCCGTCACATCACGCCAGTCGAAGGGCAGCGGCGAAAACAGCAGGTAGAACATCCGCACCGGCGACAGCAGCAGCTTCATCGGCAGCGACATGCCCTTCATCCACATCAGGTAGGAGGAACCCGCCGCGACCGGTTTCGGGTTGAAGCTGTGCCCGCTTACCGCAGCATGATGGAACTTGGCCAGCAACAGGTCAGGCACCAGCAGCAAAATGGCGAGAAAGCCCGCCAAAAGGCACGCCGTGACCGCGTAAGTCCTCCCTCCTACTGTCTTCCAAGTTCGCGCAAGCAGGAATCCGGCCGCATACACCGCAAGAGCGCCTATGCAGCCCGCGTGCATCAACATAGACGCATAAGTAGCTGTTAGACAGACAACAACGTTGGCCATACTACCCTTTCGGTACCACCAGACAAAGGCGCACGCCGAAAGCGTCAAAAAGAACTGAATCCAGGCTTCGCGCAAGAGAACACCCGACAGGAAAAGTGTGGCGGGCATGAACGCGACCAAGGAAACCGCCAGAAGAAGACGCTTCCGGGGGATTTCCAAATCTCGGAGCGTCGCATAGACCAGCATCACCGCGCCATACGACAGCAACACGTTGAAGAACTGCGCCATCAGCCGGCCGCCATCGCCGAAAACTCGATAAAAGAGGGCGAGGACGTAGGTGTAGTTCGTCTTGATCGGTCCGGTGCCAGCGATGAAAGCCAGCGTGGTGATGTGGAAATCCTCCGTGTCAGCCCCCGTGAAGGGAATATGCCCCCAATGGCAATAGTCCGTGAGAAGCACCAACATTCGCAAGAGGAAGGCGGCGCACAGCACATAGACCGCCGGGCGTTCCGCTTTCCACACGGTGAGCGCCAGGACGGCGACAGACAGCAATATCAAAACAGCGATACTCACGATTGTACAACGTTTTCATTCGACGGACAGCGTTTTGCTGCCACAAAATAGGACACGGCGAAGCCTGCATTCAGGATGACCACGGCCACCGCCGCGCCGACCGTGCCGTACAGCTTGGTCAGCAACACAAACAGCACCACCCCGACCAGCGTGACGGTCAGCGTGATGTTACGCAGCAGTTTTTCACGCCCCACGAGCATCAGGTAGTTGAGCCCGTATGCGCTGCTGATGCCGGTGAAAAAGACCGACACCGAAAGGATGCGCAGCAGCGGGATGGCCGACACAAACTCCTCTGAGTAGAGCAAACGGATGAGCAACGGCGCCAATAAGAAGAGGGCGACCGCGAGCAACAGCGAAAAGACGAAGTTGATGCGACGGTAGCCGTTATGCTTGTCCATGCGGCGCGACAAAAACGGGAAAAAGGTACGGTTCAGCACGTCGATACTGTGCTTGCCCGCATTGTGCAGCTTGCCGGCGGCGTCATACAGCCCCGCA
>Ga0310697_10005168_pt1 | contig 12679 bp, 9 predicted proteins | sample 172DNAGHGlowgp2_FD_203883 | JGI IMG/M metagenome (GOLD analysis project Ga0310697, IMG submission 203883) | Sheep rumen microbial communities from Palmerston North, Manawatu-Wanganui, New Zealand - 1728 DNA GHGlow gp2 (v2) (version 2) | ecosystem: Host-associated > Mammals > Digestive system >... | reverse complement strand
GCAGCCCGAACAACCCCACTGGCACGGTGCTCAGCCGCGAGACGCTCCAGAAGTTCGTGGATTACGCCAACGAGAATGGCGCGATAATACTCTTCGATGGCGCCTACAACTGCTACATCCAGGACGAGTCGCTGCCCCATTCCATTTTCGAGATTCCGGGGGCCCGCACCTGCGCTATCGAGTTCCGCAGTTTCAGCAAGACGGCGGGCTTTACCGGCGTGCGTTGCGCCTACACGGTGATCCCTCATGAACTTTCGAAACTCCATTCCATGTGGAACCGTCGCCAGTGCACAAAGTTCAACGGTGTGAGCTACGTGACCCAGCGTGCCGCCGAAGCCATCTACAGCCCGGTGGGCTGGCGGGAGACCAAAGAAGTCATTGCGGGCTACATGCGCACGGCCGGAGTCATCCGCAAGGAACTCACCGAGGCTGGCTATACCGTGTTCGGCGGCGAGCATGCCCCCTACATCTGGTGGAAGATCGAAGGCGGCGAAAAGTCCTTCGATTTCTTTGACCGTCTGCTTGCCACCTGCGAAGTGGTAGGTACACCCGGTAGCGGCTTTGGCCCCTGCGGCGAAGGGTATTTTCGCCTGACCGCCTTCGGCGACTACGAACGTACCTGCGAAGCCCTCAGGAGAATCAGGGAGAAACTATAATCTAATTCGGATTTCAGATTTCGGATTTCGAAATTATAATAACTCTGAAATCTGAACTCTGAAATCTGAACTCGTTGAACCACTGACCACTGATTGCTATCTTATGTCCATGCCAATTCCCATCGGTTCCGAAATTTCGGTTATTCAAAAAATCAGCGTCGCCATCATCCACGAGCGCAACGTGGAAAAGCTGCTGGAGAACGTGCTCGGCATTCTTGAATCCGAACTGGGCATGTTGCGGGGCACTTTCGCGCTCCTCTTTGGCGATACCCTCAAGATCGAGGCGTCCCGGGGGCTCGACGAATCCGAGAAACAGCGTGGATTGTACCGGATGGGCGAGGGCATTACGGGCCATGTGGCGGAGCGGGGCATCAGTCACGTAATTCCCGACCTGCGCAAGGATTCCCGCTTCTTGAACCGCACGGGGAGCCGTCATTACGAAAACCAGGTGGCCTTCATCTGCGTGCCTCTGATTCACGACGGCCAGGTCATCGGCACGCTCTCCATTGACCGTCCGGTGGATGGCACGACGGACTTGGACCGGGACGTGGCCCTGCTGGAAATTATCGCCAACATCACGGGCGACGCCGCCAATGAATGTATCGAGCTGCACAACGAACGCGAAGCCATGCTGGAAGAGAACCGCAAGCTCCGCGACATGCTTTCTAACAATCCGGGCGACCTAGTAGGGAATTGCCGGGAGATGCAGCTGATTTACGAACAGGTACGCCAGGTAGCTCCCAGCGACGCTACGGTCTTGATTCGCGGCGGGAGCGGTACGGGTAAAGAGATGATAGCCCGTGCCATTGTGAATTTGTCTGCAAGAAAGGACAAGCCTTTTATTACCCTGAACTGTGCGGCCCTCCCGGAAAACCTGGTAGAAAGTGAACTGTTCGGTCACGAGAAGGGGGCCTTTACTGGAGCGGTGAACCGCCGTATCGGTCGCGCCGAAGCCGCCAACGGAGGCACACTCTTCTTGGACGAAATCGGTGACCTTACCATGCAGACCCAGGTGAAGCTCTTGCGGTTCTTGCAGGAGCGCACCTTTAGCAGGGTAGGCAGCAACGAGGAACTCCATTCGGACGTTCGTTTTTTGGCGGCTACCAGCCGTAACCTGGAAGAACTCATCGCCCAGGGCAAGTTCCGCGAAGACCTTTTCTACCGCCTGAACATTTTCCCGATTTCCATGCCCGACTTGGCCAAGCGCAAGTCCGACATTATCTTGCTGGCGGAGCATTTCATCGAGAAGATGAACCTGCGCTACGCGAAGAAAGTGGTGCGTCTTTCGACGACGGCCATCAACCTGCTCATGAGCTACCACTGGCCGGGCAATGTCCGCGAACTGGAAAACTGCATGGAACGGGCGGTGCTTACCGCAAGCGACGACTGTATTCACAGCTACAACTTGCCGCCATCTTTGCAGACCAGCCTCAGCACGGGTCAGTCGGGTGCCGCCAGCACGAAAATCGCCCCTCTCGACGTGATGCTGAACAACTACGAACGTGAAATCATCACGGAGGCCATCAAGCGCAACAACGGAAATCTCTCAGCCGCAGGCCGCGACCTGGGCGTGTCTCCCCGCATGATGAACTACCGCATGAACAAGCTGGGCATCAAGTCCAAGTAGGGTTGATTCTTGCTTTGTCATGTAGTGGAGCAAAAACTTCACAATAAGGGCGCTGCCTAGGCGGCGCCCTTCAATTTTGAATTGTGAAAAACCTGCGGGGGCTTGGGCCTACGATTCCTGAAAAGTGAATAGCATTTATTATATTGCTAAAAAAGCGAGGAACGGCTTATGTTTAAAGTTTTTAGGAATATTGGAATCGGTGTTTGTGCCCTGTCGGCTTTTGCCCTGGCCCAGAATGTGCTGGACAACGGCGACCTGGCCTACGGCGACGGTGGCTGGTATATCTGGAACAACCCCGATGGCCCTGCCAAGTACGAGGGCAAGCTGGGCGAGAAAGGCCTTGGCGTAGATGGCAGCGAAGGCGTGAAGGTCACGGTGACCGAGCTTCCGAACCCCAGTTGGGGCCTGCAGTTGCAGCCGCCCAAGTGGCTTGCCGATTCCACTTACTATACGCTTACCTTCAAGGCCAAGGGTAACATGCCCATTAACGCCATTGTGCAGGGCGGCCCTCCGGACTACCGCCAAAAGGAAAGCGCCTCTTTCTTGCTCACCAACGAATGGAAGACCTATTCCATGGTTTTCCTTGCCGACCAGAAAGGTTACGGCCTGAACAACGTCACTTTCCACGTGGGGCTTGCCAAGGGCTGGATGCAGATGGACGACGTGACCATCGAGAAGGTGGAAGGCCTGGATGACATGAGTTGGTACAACGGTTCTGCCGCCCGTATCGACAGCCTCCGCAAAAAAGACTTTACCCTCAAGGCGGCTCCCGGTGCCCAGGTAAAGGTGGAACTCATGCGTCATGCATTCCCCTTCGGTACGGCACTTGCGTTGAATGCCAGCAAGGACAGTATCGAGACCTGGTACCGCAAGACTGCCAACAAGTATTTCTGGTACGGCGTTCCCGAGAACCAGTTCAAGTGGCCGGAATACGAGCCCAAGAAAGGGAAGATCCGCCGCGACGAATTCAAGCAGTACCTGGACTATGTAGATGCCTACAAGTGGGGCTTCCGCGCCCACACGCTTATCTGGGGACATCAGGGTTACGGCTATGACAAGCACTTTGGCAATCAGGGCAGCTGCAAGGAAATCGCGGGCAAGATCAAGGACCGCATCACCCGCGACGTTTCGGAATACAAAGGCCGCATCAAGGAATACGACGTGTGGAACGAGGCTTTCCACGAACCCTACATCTTTAACAAGTGTGGCTGGGACCTGCTGGACAGTGCTCACGTGTGGGCCCATCGTGCCGACCCCGATGCTAGACTATTCATCAACGAATACAACGTGGTTTCTGCCGGCGAGACGGAACGCTTCTACGATTTGGTCAAGGGAATGCTGGACCGGAAAGTCCCCGTGCACGGTATCGGCGTGCAGTGCCACTTTGGCGACCGTCAGCTGAATCCGGCCTTTATCAAGGCCCGCCTGGACAGGCTCGGTTCTCTGGGGCTCCCCATCAAGATTACGGAGCTGGACTTTGGCGACTGGCAGAAGGGCATGTATTTTGGCGAAGAAGAACAGGCCAAGCGCTACGAGATGATTCTGCGCATCGCCTTTAGCCACCCGGCGGTGGAAGGTATTCTGCTGTGGGGCTTCTGGGATGGTCGTCACTGGGTCAAGAACGGCGGTATCGTGGCCATGGACGGTCGCGAAAAGCCTGCCGGCAAGCTCATTTACGACCTGTGGCACAAGGTGTGGACCACCAACGGGACCTTTACGGCTGATGCTGAAGGCAACGTGAAGTTCCGCGGCTACCCCGGCAAGTACAAGGTAACGGTCAACGGCAAGAGTGAAATGGTGGAACTCAAGTGACACTGTGTGTCATCCTGAGCGGAGTCACGAGGTGACGAAGTCGAAGGATCTAACTATGAAACAAAAGCTTCCCGGAATCATTTTCCTGTTGGCCATGCCGTGCTCCGTGCTGCTCTTTGTGCAGGTGAAAAAATGGAGCGGCTCTGAAATGGTGGCGCTTCTCTCGGCGGTGCTTTTTTACGTGTTGGTAGCCGTGGTTCTCGGGTTTGTTTTTGGCAGGGGAGGCAAGGATGTCAATAGAAGATAGGTCCACGCTAGTCTTTGCAAGCGGTATCGGCCGCGTCAAAGAAGAAAAGCCCAAGGCAGAACGCCCCCAGGGCGACGGCGTGGTGCGTATACAGCTAAAACGTCTTGGTGGCGGCAAGATGGCAAGCGTTGTGACCGGCATCCCCCTGGACGAAGACGCCCTGAAGGAACTGGCCCGCACCCTCAAGCAGAAATGCGGGGTAGGTGGCTCGGTGAAGGATTTCAACATCGAAATCCAGGGCGACAAGCGCAATATTCTGAAAGCCGAACTGGAAAAGAAGGGCTATACCGTGAAGCTCGCTGGAGGATGATATATGAGAAAAATTCTTTGCATATTGTTGCTGTTTAGTGTGGTGGGATTTGCCGCAGAGACTGTCGCGGACAATGTTGCAGCCCTGGCTGACTCCGCCGCAACGATGTCCGCCCCCCAGGAGACCTGCGGAGAGTTCAAGTCGGAAATTGCCCACAGGGATAGCCTGATGGCCGTTGCGGACAGTTCCTGCTCGGTGGAAAAGGATTCCCTGCGTGCCGCCCTCAACTCGGAGCAGGTCAAGACCAAGAACTGGGAACAGAGTTACGAGACAATGAAAAAGAGCAACGAGACCTGCGCCCGAGCCCTGAGCGTTTCCATCGAGGCCAACGAGAAGAGCAAGGAAAAGGAAAAACAGTCCAAGAGCCAGGCCGCCATGATGACCAGTTCCTCCTTTATGGGTGGGCTTGCCGTCGGCATGCTCCTTTTCTGGCTGATTTTTGACTAGGGGCGTTGACAAGATGAAACAGGTCCTGCTGATAGCGACGGTTCTTGCCTCTACGGTGGTGGCTCAGGTTTTCCAGAAGGGGAACGTGCTTACGCCCGTGGCGACCCTGCAGATGGCCGCTCCCGAAATTGCCGCCTACATGCCCGAAAAAAAACTGCTCTTTGTGGTAGGCGGCGAAAAACTTGTTGAAATGGTGAGCTTTGCCGACGAGAAGAACCCCAAGGTGGAAAGCCGCCTGCAGCTGGACGGCCCCGCTACCAGCGTGACGGTGTACGGTGACCTGGTGGCCGTTTCCATGACGGCAGAGCCCGACCACGGTCTTGGACAAGTACAAATGTTCCGCTATGCCGAGGGCCTGATTCCCGTGGCATCGGCCCAAAGGCTCTGCCACCTGCCCGACATGGTGACCTTCACTCCCGACGGCAGCAGGATTCTCGTGGCCTGCGAAGGTTCGCCCAGCGCGGACTATAACGAAGATCCCGAAGGCGGCGTGGCCATCCTTTCCGTTGAACACGGTGCAAGCCTCAACGATTACAAGCTGACGCCAAAGGTTCTGGATTTCAGAGGGCTGGATTCCCTTGCGCTCCGCAAGAAGGGTGTGCGCAGCCCCGGCCTGCAGGGGTTTGTGCGTTCCATAGAACCGGAATACATCACGGTTTCCAAGGATTCCAAGTGGGCCTGGGTGAGCCTGCAAGAAAACAACGCTATGGCGAAGGTGGACATTGCCGCTGAAAAAATTGCGGACGTTTTCCCGCTGGGTTACGTGGACCATTCCAAGCCGGGTTTCGGGCTGGACGTCAAGAAAGACGAGAAGGTCAAAATCAAGAACTATCCTATTCGTGGGCTCAGACAACCCGACGGCGTGGCCTCTTTTGCCGTAGGCGGCAAGACCCTGGTGCTCACCGCCAACGAGGGCGCCTCCGTGAACGATTACAAGGCCTGGACCGACGAAGGGACGGTCACGGACCTGCTGGCCGACGATCGCCTGGACCGCACCGTCTTTAACGACGACGTGGCCCCGCACCTGAAAAAGTTCACGGTAAGCCTGCTGGAACGTTGCGACCAGCAAGGGCCCGACGAAGTTCCCGGCGGCAAGTGCCCCTACGTTTACGGTTTCGGCACCCGCTCCGTCAGTCTGTTCGACGGCGAGACCGGCAGGCTTCTGTGGGACAGCGGCGAAGAAATGGAACGGGCCTTCGGAAAACTCGCTCCCGACTATTTCAACTGGAATTCCAAGAAGGACAAGGTCAAGATGGACAGCCGTAGCCCCAAGAAGGGCTGCGAACCGGAAAACGTGACGGTGGGCGAGGTGAACGGCAAGCGTTACGCCTTCGTGGGGCTGGAACGCTCCAGCGGTGTGGCGGTCTTTGACCTGACGGGCGTCGATACGTCGGCACGAACCGCCCCCAGACTGGTGGACCTTTACTTTGACCCCAAGGACCGCGGTCCCGAAGGCCTGCTGTTCATTCCGGCCGACAAGAGCCCTATCTACGGCCAGGCCCTGCTTGTCGTAGGTTACGAATTCAGCAAGACCCTGACGATTTATCGTGTGAAATAATTTTGAATTCAAATTTTGGGATCTAAAATTATCTGAATTTCAGCGATTTCAACAAAAAAACTGCTTTTTTGGTAAATTTCTGTCCGGTTTGCCCATTTTTAAGTTATTTTAATGGTATAAAAGAGTTTTTGCTCTTGTTCTCTAGACGAAATATCGACAATTTCTCAATGCGAGGACAAGGCAGACGCTCACGTAGGTGCGTTTTGACAGCCGCCCTTATGCGGCTCGTTTGGGCGTATTTCGACAGACTGCTATTCTTGTGTAATAACACGAGAAGGATGTGTCATTGCGAGGAGCCACAACGTGGCGACGTGGCAATCTCAATCCGGCATTCTGTTGCCCATTTGGGGCGTGGGTCGTTTGCGTTTATCGCATTGAGGCAGTCGATAGCCCCGTCTAGGTAAATGCAACGATCTACGCCTTTTTTATACCCATGCAAAATCGGCGAAGTTCCTTGCAGGCAGGGGCAGAACTCCATAGGTTTAAACGATGGAGGCTGTCATGGTTTGGAATGAATGCTTGAAAATCCAGGCGAAAATCAACGAACTTGCGTTTGATACTTTCAAGGAACACAAGGGTTATGAGGATTTTTCGATGCCGTTAATTCCCCGTATTTCTCCACAATATTTAGAAAATAGGTTTGTTCTTTTGGGACAGGAAACCAATATGTGGTATGGGCATATAAGCAAAATTAAAGAAACTGACTCTAATAGTTTGTCTAAATTATTTCTTGAAGATTGCTACGATAGTTTTTGTAGGGATAACGCTGAAAAACAAAGGGGTGCTTTCTGGGAGTTTTCAAGAGCCCTCTACAAAAAAGGAGTACTGTCGGGATTTATAGTTGGTCCAGATAACAAATTGCTTTCTCACTGTTGGATGAATCTTTTCTGCATTGAAAAATGTCGCTTTAAGAATGATGTGACAGGGAGACCTTCGCAGCATCCATGGTTGGCAGATGCAGTAATGCAATTGCAAAAGGATTTAGTCTTCAAAATATTTGAATTGATTAAGCCTCGAATAATATTGGCTACTACGGGGCATTCGAATGATGCATATTTGAAAAAAATGGCACTAAATGTCAAAGATGATGAAGTGGATGTTCTTTCAGTAGACCAAGAAAATGTTTTTGGTCAGACTGAATTGGCTGAATTCAGAATTAAGGATTTTAACCACCCTCTTTACGGGGTGACAATTGTCCGGAGTTATCATCCGACTTTTTTTACAAGGCAAATTAATAGAACCCGTGTTTTAAAGGAAGCGAAAAGAAAAATGGAAACCAAAAATATTCCAGAGAGTAAGGCTGTTTATTACCAAAAGCTTATTTTTAGGAGATTGGAAAATGTTTAACTTGAGAATATTTTTTTTCTTATGCTGCATACTGGTAGCACATCTTTTTGCTTCTTCGGTGCATCAGGGACTAAAGGCTGCGATAGACGCTGGGGATTTTAAAACTGCGGAAAACTTAACAAAAAAAATAGGAGTGAAGGATATATATTGTCCGTCAACGCTGAAATTCACAGATGCGTATAGGATTTTTGGGAGTAGATTTGATTCTGATCCAGCTAGATTATGGAGTTCATGTGATTCCGCTTTTATTGAGAATGCCAAAGGAAGTATTTGCAAAACATCTATCCCTCTCTGCAAATTTCTATTGAACAAAGAAGAAATTTCTTTATGGACTCCATACCTTAATGACATTCTTGAATCTCGTTTAAATCAAAAATATTCTGAGGAGCGATTATCAACGAAGGAATCCTACCAAAGAGCCTCAAAAGAGGAATGTATGGAAGATTTAAATGTGGAGAAATCGACTGCAAATGTTTTTTTGGAGTTTTTGAAAAAGCAATATTGCGAGGATGAAGATGCTGTTGCATCAACTATTTTATGTGCCACAATGTATGTTCCTGCTGAAGATTCTTTAAAAAGATATTTTAATAATAAGGAAAAAAAATGTAGAACAAATCCTGTGAAGAAAACAAATAAAAAAGTGCAAGAAAAAATAGTCGTAAATCCATTTGCCTTGGAAATAGAAAAATATGGTATTTGGATAAGCAAACAAATGAAGATGCCTCGCTACTTCAATAAGAAAACATTGGAATTATATTATGCATTGAGGAAAAATAGAAAAGCAGATTCGCTATCTTTGAAAGAATATGCTAGGGAATTAATGAAAGAGGAGAATTTCTGGGGAGAAAAAAAGGCGCTGAATCGGAACAATGGGGACGAAGGGTCATATTGGGCTGCATGGCTTTTGAGGGAATAGATTCCCTACTAAAGGTTCCCTTTTATCTTGGAGGGGGTAATATATCATGTGAACGTGTTTTTTTAAATGATAAAGAGGGAATTTCATGGATTTTGCAACGAAAAGAGTATGTTATTCAGCAATTGATTTCTGTGTATGCGGAAAAAGGAACTGTCCCTGATTCGCTAACAGTATTTTCATGTAGATTGCATAATAACATTGACAAAGATATTGAAAAACTAACAGGTGTGAAAATTTTTGATTGTAAAATTACAAAAAATTTTGAGGATAACGTTTTTTGTAAAGATTCAAGTACTCCATATATGTGGAAAAGTCCTTCTGGAGAGAAATTTATCTGTGAACAGGGGAATTTCCGTTTGGCTACGGAGGAAGAAAATAAAGCCGATGGACTGTGTTCATCAAAAAATCTTTTTGAAGAGAAAAATGGTTATTATTGTTCAAGGTATGGATGGGAAGAATTGTTAACAGATGAACGAGATGGGAAAAAGTACAAGACTGTAAAGATTGAAGGCTCGGTATGGATGGCGCAGGACTTGAAATATAAGGTTAAAGAAGGACGGTGCGGAAAAGATAAATGTGAGAAATATGGTAGATACTATAGCAGGGATGCTTTGCAAAATGTTTGCCCCAAGGAATGGAGATTGCCAACCCTTTCAGAATTGAAAGATGTGGAACAGAAAGGCTTTGTAAAGCTAAATCTTAATATGGCGGGAGCATATATTTTAAATCAAGATTATAAACCTGAGCGAATAGATGGCGGAACCTGCTATTGGGCGACGTATGATATTTATGACGATGTTGAATTATTCGGTTTTTCAGAATGCTTTGATTTTTTTAATGATTATTCATTTGTAAGTTTTTATGCTCCTGTTCGATGCATAAAAGCCCCTTAATAGGACTACTAGTTGATGCCACCGAGAAAAAGGAGGTGGTCAAAAATTTTGACCACCTTTACATAACCTTCTCCGGCCAGGGATGCTTGGGGTAGCGGCCTCGCAGTTCCTTGCGCACCTCGGCGTAGGTATTCTGCCAGAACCCCGTCAGGTCCCAGGTTTTCTGTATGGTGCGGAAGTTGGGCGCCAGGATGTCGTAGCGGACCTTCAGTTTGCCGTCGGCGATTCTGTGTTCGCCCCGCATCTGCATAAAGTCCTCGATGCGGGCTGAAATTTCCACCAGCACTCCCTCGGCGCTCTGCACGGCCTGTCCGCCCAGCGTCTCGTCGGTGGCCACCTCCTGGTAGCTGTAGCGGGCCCGCTTGCCGTTCGGCAGCACAAAGTGGTCCGGGAAGGTCTTTCCAAGCCAGGCCAGCATGGACTTCCCGAAATAATCCTCCACGATGTTCCTGTAACGGCTTTCGTCGATGTCCTTCAACAGAAATTTTCCGTCGGTGAACTCGTCGAAAATCAGCTCCATGTCCTCGTCGTTGAATTCCGGCAGGCCGTATTCGGGGTAGAGGTTTGCGGCAAGGCGCATTTTCACCAGCAGGGTCTGCACGGCCTCCGTGAGGTAGCGCCCGCTCCAGTTTTCCTTCTCGATTTTTTCTTTCCAAGCGGTCACGGTGAGCTTTTTCAGTTCGGCGAGAACCTTGGGCGAGGCCTCTTGCGTGAGGATTTCTTTCCGTGAAAGTTCCGTGGTAGACCCGTCGGCATTTTCGACTTCGCTGATCTCTACGCCAATGAACCTTTCTTGCCCGTTGCGCCACAGAAGTTCGTATCGTGTCTTTGTATCGTTACTCCCCAACAGTTCCTTATCGATGGCGGCGTACAGGTTTACCTTGAGTTCGGACTTGCTGCCGCTCCCTGCGCGGAGCATGGAAAGTGCCAATATGGCGTAGGGCGGTTCGGCCACCTGCAGGCGGATGATGTTTTGGTTGGGCAGCTTGTATGCGTTGCCATTTGGGGTGGCGAGCCTGTCGGGGAACGCCTTGAGAAGGGCGGTGAGGCTCCAGGCTCCAGGCTCCAGGCTTGAATTCCGTGGATCGAACCTCGAACCTCGAGCCTCGAGCCCCGAACCCATCCCCTCCCGGTACTCCCGCAACTGCCTGAGCGTAAAGCTCACCTCCCGCGGAACGTTTACCGCCTTGGAAAGCGTGTCGGCGGCAAGGGTCATCACGTCGTAGGCCACCTTGGACTTTTGCAGGAATTCCGTGCCGGAGTGAATCCAGGCGAGGGCGGCCAGCAACAAGTCCGGAAGTTCCGCCTTGCTCTGGGCCGAAGCCAGCAGCAGCGCGAGGGGAATGCTTGAAACCGGCGTGCGGATGGCCCTGAGGCCCAGTTCCGTAATGGCTCCGTCTTGGAGCATGCCGAATTTTTCCAGGAGTGCTGTCGCCGTCTTTTCGCGAACATCTGGAATTGCTGTCGGCAATGCAATAATGTGTTCTTGCTTGTCACCTGATTCTATCGCTCCACGTTGTTCCGCTCCAGAATGACATGCCGTGTAAATCATTCCGAATTCCGAATTCCGAACTCCGAATTCCAGTGCCGCCTTTTGCAGAATTAGTTCCGACGGTTCAATCTGCAGCACCTCGGGCACGATTCCCCTGGGCATCCGCTTTTCGGATTCTTCGCTCCAGAGCCGTATGGCACATCCGTTTTGCGTACGGCCGCTACGGCCGCTTCTCTGGATGGCGTTCTGCATGGAGATGGGCAGCGTACGGAGTACGTTCACCTTCTCGCTGTCGTCGTAGAGGCTCACCCGTTCGATACCGCTGTCCACCACGCCCGTGACGTTTGGCACCGTGATGGAGGTTTCGGCGATGTTGGTGGTAAAAATGACGCGGGGCCGTTCCGTGACTTCGAAAATACGGTCCTGGGTTTCACGATCCTGCCCACCATAGAGTTCCAGAAATTCGGCACAGTTGTTGCCCAGTGCTTCGGCGGCGGCGCTGTGGCAGCGGGCGATTTCGGCCTTGCCTGGGAGGAACACCAGGGTGGTCTGCCAGATGCCGTTGCGGTAGAGCGTCTTGAGCGCCCGCACCACTTCGGCGTCAAGGCCAACTCCTGAAACCAGGGAGGTTCCTGTGGCGGGCGTCTGGTTGATAATCTGCACGGGGTACAGCGGATGGCCGAGGCTCAGGCGCTTGACGCCGAGAACCGCTTCCAGCTCGTCGCGGTTCAGCGCCGCCGACATCACAGCAATACGTGGCCGTTCGGCTCTGTCGCAAAGCTGTACCTCCGGCATCGCCTCACTCTCGCCATCGCGACCAGCTTGCGCCTGGTCGTTCTGGCTCACACGAGTCCGTTCGGCTCTGTCGCATAAAGGAACCTCCGGCATCGCCTCACTCTCGCCATCGCGACCAGCTTGCGCCTGGTCGCTCCGGCTCACACGAGGTTCCTTTCGTCTTTCGTCTTTCGTCTTTCGTCTAAGAAAATACCCGAACAGCAGGTCCATATCGGCCTTGCGCTCGTGGTATTCGTCAAACACTACCCAGTCGGCGTCCAGCTTGCCGTGCAGAAGTTCCTGCAGAAAGTTTCCGTAGGTCTGGAACAGAATCCGTGTATCCGCGCTCTTGCAGCTTTCTTGCCGGAACTGGTAACCGACGGTCTTGCCGCAGGACTCGCCGTGGAGTTTTGCCGAAAACTGGGCGAGGGCGAGGGCCGCAATCCGGCGGGGCTGCAGCACCACAACGCGGCCTTTGCAGTGCTTGCTCAAGAAGTAGGGGATAAACAGGGACTTGCCCGAACCCGTAGGAGCTTCAATCAGCAAGTTGCGGGACTCTTCGAGAGCCGCGGTGAGCTTGCTTTCTTCTTCGGCGAGGGC
>Ga0310697_10005167_pt1 | contig 12681 bp, 11 predicted proteins | sample 172DNAGHGlowgp2_FD_203883 | JGI IMG/M metagenome (GOLD analysis project Ga0310697, IMG submission 203883) | Sheep rumen microbial communities from Palmerston North, Manawatu-Wanganui, New Zealand - 1728 DNA GHGlow gp2 (v2) (version 2) | ecosystem: Host-associated > Mammals > Digestive system >... | reverse complement strand
TCCTCAAAGTGCACATCCTATCAAACGCTACCATGTGGTTAGTGAATTGTTACAGGGTGTGATGCTCTTTGACTTGTTGAATGGCAAGACGACGGACAAGAATGGTAACGAGGTACCTTTCGCTCAGGAATTGTATTCCAAATACCAGAACGACCGCTTTGGCTTTGCTGTCTTCATCGTGAAGAACATCCTGTCGGGACTGATGGCTCTGCATGACAAGGGCTATATTCATCGTGACTTGGATCCGAGCAATATCATGATTACCACCGACAAGAAAGTGAAAATCATAGACTTTGGTATTGCTAAGCAGTTGGAGAGTCTGAATACACAAGACCAACAACTGACTAGTACTGGACAGTTTGTAGGAAAGGCAGCTTATGCAGCTCCTGAACTTGTGTTGGGTGATGTACATAATCAGGACAAAACCACGGATATCTATGCTGTTGGTATCATGCTCTTCCAGCTCATCACGGGAAGTATGCCCTTTGAGGGAACAATGGCAGAACTGATTAAGAAACAGTTGAATGAGAAGATTCCTCTGAAACTGATTCCTTATAAGGCTGTGCGGAATATCGTTGCCAAGGCTACTGCTAAGAAGCAGGGTGACCGCTATCAGTCTGCAGCGGAGATGCGTGTGGATCTGGAACACTTGTCGAAGAAAGATGCTGTTCCGTCTGCTACCAGTACAGGACAAATAGTTGCAAGTGTGGCTGATATAAAGAGCAGTAAAGGCAAACTCATTGGTATCATTGCTGCTGCGGTTGTGATGTTGGCAATTATTCTTGTTGTCATACTGAGTGGTGGTTCTGATTCCCCGAAAGAAACTCCGGAAAATCCCGTAAAGGCAATTTCTGAGAAATTTGACGTGGCGGCTAATTTTACCAAGGCAAAGGATGCTTTGTCGAATGCGGCCACTATTCAAGAAGGAGTCAACTTATTGACAGAGATAGCCACCAAGCACGGAGATGAAAAAGATGCCGCTGACGCTATTGCCTTACTGTCTGCACTGACACAACCGGAAGATGCGGAAATCAGTGCCAATGAGGTGAAAGAGTTCAGGTCACTGACAGTGAATGCCATTAAGCGCGATGCCAAGAAGGCTCATCAGTTGGCAGAACAAGCTTATAAGGCTAATCCTGAGAGTTATAAGGCAATATTTGAACTTGCGACTGATTATGTGGCAGGAGAGAGACGGACGGGTGATGCAAAGGTACAGGATATCCAGAAGTCACTGAAACTGTTTGAGGATGGAATCAATTACGCTCGTCTAAAAGGTGATGCCGAATATGTGCAACTCTATACTACCCGTATCGAACAGGTACGTAGCCTTGTGCAGGGTGAGTAGAGAAATTGATTAAAGATGCCGGGGAAAGTAAAGAAGCAAGGAAACATCATCTATCTGAATGCCTACGGTCGTTGGTATCAGTATGATGAAACGCAACCACCGCTTGGCGCTGGTGCCATGGGAGTCGTGTACGTCGGAGAGGAATGCCAGACGCACGAACCAGTAGCAGTGAAACGGGTGGTTGACCACTATGCCAATAACCCGGAGATTCGCAGACGTGCCCATCAGGAGGCCGATTTGATGTTCAGTCATCCCAATCTGGTAGAGATGCTCGGATGCTGCGAGGTACGTCCTGATACGGGTCCTATCTTTATCATCAGCCGTTTTGTCAAAGGCGAGAATATTGATAAGTTCATCAATGCTTATGTACGTGCTCTTCCCAATGCAGAGCATCGTATCTGTGAACTGTTTCTGCCAGTGTTAGACGCACTTGCGTATATTCATACGAAAGGAATCATCCACATGGATATCAAACCGTCGAACATCATGATGGAACAGGGACGTAATGTACGACTGATGGATTTGGGTATCGCTGATGTCACGGACACTATCAACAGTTCTACATCGGGTATGATGGGAACTCCCAAGTATGCAGCACCAGAACAGTTCTCTGATGTGGCAACCAAGCCGCAATTAACCTCAGCGACAGATATCTATGAGGCAGGCATCACTTTGTATGAGTTGATTACCAAACAGAATCCCTTCTCGGCAACGACTGTGGCAGAGGCGAAGGAACTGCATCACGGTATGATACTGCCAAAAGTGCCGGGAATCTCCGACTCAGTCTATGAGGTAGTACGTAAAGCAACGGCTGTCAAGCCTAAGGATCGTTTCCAGACTGCATCAGCCATGAAACTCGCTTTGAAGGAGGCTCTTCCTCCGCGCAATTATACGAAATTTGACAGAATTCTAAAAGATAAATTATCGATGTTTTCGGGCATCTTTAAGAAATAAAATAGTATGAATACAATCAAGACAGCAACACCTATAGCAGGCTATTGGGATACCCGGCAAGGAGGACGGGTGGAAAATCAGGACTCTTGCGGTTTCTTGGATACGGAGAAAGGACTGATAGCCGTAGTCTGTGACGGTATGGGCGGTGGTCCCAGCGGACAACTCGCTTCTACGATAGCCGTTCAGAAAATCGTAGAGTATGTAGTTAACGCCCCTATGGATATGCCACGTACAGAGATGGTAGCCCAGGCTATAGAGTATGCGCATCAGTCTATTCTTGCCAAGACAGCAGAGAATCCTGCCTTGAGGGGTATGGGTTCGACGGCAACAGTGGTGTTGATTAGTGGACAATCTGCAATATTAGGTCATGTCGGTGATAGTCGTATCTATCAATTCCGTCGTGGCAAGAAGATCTTCCGTACTGCCGACCATTCAATGGTAGGTGAGTTGGTACGTAATGGTACATTGACGGAAGAGCAGGCGAGACTGTCATCACAGTCAAATATTATCACGAAAGCGTTAGGCAGTAAACTGACAAACCTTGCAGAGGTGACGGAACGTCCCTATGAGAAAGGCGACCGCTTTATGCTTTGTACGGATGGTATTTGGGGCGCTATGCCAGAAAGCGACTTGATTAAACGAGTGGCTAAAACTCAATCATTGTCGGGAGCTGTTGACTCTACTGTAATAAAAGTGGACGAGATAGGGCGTGCCAATGGTAATAAGCATGACAACCTGACGATTGCATTATTAGAAACCAAACAAGATTCTATACTGAAAGAAAAAATGAGTAAGAAAACATTACGAATTTTGATAGCACTGGCAGCTGTCTGCCTGTTGAGTGTGATCCTCAACATCGTGTTGTTAACCCGGAATACCGTTAAGTCGCATGACAGTGAGAAAGAAGCGCTCATCACGCAGAATGAGGAACGGGGACAGCGTATCAGGGCATTGGAAGATAGTATCCAGTCCTTATGGGGAACTGTTCATGACTCGAAGAACGAGGCTGCTGATGCTAATTTGAAAGCTGCCAAGGAGAAGGAGAATGCCGCGGAGAAGGCAAGGGATGATGCTGAGCAGAAGGCGAAAGAAGCGAAGGAAGCTGCCGACAAAGCCAAGGATGCTGCCGACCAGGCTAAGGCTGCTGCGGATGCCATCCAGAAGTCGCGTGGTGATGTTATTGCCCAACTCACGAAGATCAAGGATATGAAGGAGGGTGACCAACGCAAACAGATGCGTACCTCTGTTTCCAATCTGTTGAAGACGCTCTCTGCCCAAGATGCTACCCACAAGGCCATTTATGATGAGGTGCGTGAGAAACTGGGAAATAAGGTGGCCACCGAGAATTCCGACAAGGCCATTGGCCATTATAAGTTCTTGATAGGGAAAATTCAAAACATCAAATAATATTGCCTATGAAGACCGTATCAATAGGAAGAGGAGAGGGCTGTAATATCATCGTGGATGACGAGATGATGAGTCGCAGTCATGCGATTATCAGGATTCCTACTTTCGGTAAGATGGAGGTGGTTGATATGAGTAAAAACGGAACCTATGTCAATGGAGTCCGTGTGCGTCCTAATGTACCAGTTCCTGTAACCCGTAAGGATGTTGTCAATTTTGCGGAAGTATATCAATTAGACTGGTCGACAATACCAGACCCTCTGAAATATTATAAGATAGGTGCAATTATCGTGGGTGGACTTATCGTCCTTCTGTTGGTCATCTTACTTTTCAAGAGTTTGTCCAGCGGCACCGATACTTCTCCAGAGCAGCCTGCTGTAGAACAAGTCCAGAAACCTATACAGACAGACTACGAGCAACCGTCTCAGACCAAACAGGAAGAGGAAACTCAGCCTGAGACACCTATCGAGAGTGATGAAACTGCCACTCCTTCTAATACTCCAGAGGCTACGTCGGGTACTAGTAATGAGGTAATTGATGTCTATGGGGCTGCCCGTGCCAGTAAGAAGAAACGTGAGGCAGAGGAACGTGCTCGTCAGCAAAAGGCTAAAGCACAACAAAAAGCGAAGGAACAACAGCAATCCAAGCCTCAGGATAGTCAGCCTTCTAAAGATAAATCATCTGATGGTAATAAGAATAAAACAGTCGTAATATAACTAAAAACATTAAGCATATGAAGATTATTAAAATTGGTAGTTCGCAATCTTGCGACATCGTATTAGACAGTAACTTTGTCAGCAGCCTGCATGCTGAAATGACCATTCTTGACGACGGACAGATAATCCTGGAAGACAAGAACAGTAAGAACGGAACACAAGTCGGTAATAAGAGAATAGAGCCGGGTAAGGAGGTTTCAATACAACGTGGTGACCGTATTACCTTTGCTGATACTCCTCTGGTATGGGCGAAAGTTCCTGCTCCAGAGAAATTGGCAGCCTATAAGTCTGTGTATAATATCGGTTCTAATTTCCGTAATGATATTATTTTGAACAGTCAGACAGTTAGCCGTTATCATGCTTCCCTCAGAGTCGGTAAGGATGGTAAGATGTATATCCATGACAACGGCAGTCGTAATGGCACGATGGTGAATGGTGTAAAGATTGCTGCCAACAAGGATGTCCGTATCAAGAAGGGTGATAATATTGTCTGTGGTACAGAGGATGTAACGGATCAGGTGACTGCTTTGTTACCCAAGAGCAATACAGGCATGATTGCTGCTATTGTCGGTGGTGTAGTAGGTCTTCTCGTATTAGCTGGTATCATTTTCGCTCTTTGGCCGAAGTCAGAACCAGAGCCTGTGATTGCTTCTACAAATGACTCAACCTATGTAGCTCCATCTACTCCAACAAATGTTTCTCCTGAGAAGTACCGCAACACGGTAGTATATGTGGATGCAATGTATCATTATATTGCTGAGTTTGAGGATAACCCCATGCCGGATACATGGAACGGAAAGATTGAGGATATCGGTAGAATAGAGGGTGATAATGCAATTAGACCTTATAGTGCAACAGCCTTCTTCCTCGATAAGAACGGTTATATGGGTACTAACCGTCATGTGGCAGTACCATGGGATTACAGAACTAAGGATGAAGACAACAGAATCCGTGAGTTAATAGAATATCGCATAGAGTTGATGCGTCGTACCTGTAGGTTTATGAAGACTGGTGATGAGCGCTGGACAGTGAGCGAAAAGAATAGGGATTTCTCTCAACTTACTATGCAGAAATTTGCTGAGACAGATTTCTTTAAGGCAATATACAACCACATCCGTAAATCTGCTAATTGGCAGGGTGAGCTGGATAAGATTGTTGATCGTCTAAATCGTTCCCGTTACACCATCACAGGTGCTATCGATTATATTACGGTAGGTTATGCCGGCAGGAACTATACCCATCGTGATGAGTTCCAGCGTTGCGATGTTGTAGCAGATTCTAAGGATAAGGAGATTGATGTAGCTTTGTTACAATTGAACGACAAGAAGACTCCCGCAGATGTGGAACTTCTCTTCAGCCCCAGCAACTTCTATACAGAAAAGTTGGTTCCTTTGAAGGACAAATTGTTTACTATTGGCTATCCAGCAGGTTTGACATGGGGACTTGATACGAAAATCAAGTCTTTGGAACCCAATATCAAGGAGACCAAGTGTAGTAAGGAGCCAAGCAAGTATGTCTTTGAGTTCCAGGATCAGTCAATAGGCGGTAGCAGTGGCTCGCCAGTCTTTAACGAGGCAGGTCAGTTGGTTGGTATCCTCAGTTCCGGTACCTCTAATGTGGCAGGTGGCTTCACAATGGCTGTACAGTCTAAGTATCTGAAGAAAATCTATGATGAAGAAGCAGGACAGTAATGAGGATTAAGAAAAGTCTTATAGTAATACTGATGTGCCTTGCCCTACCTTTAGTGGGGCAGGCACAATCTGCCCATTGGGCTCTTACGCCCACCTATCAGTCAATGACCCGTTTTGCCCCTCGTCTTTTTAAGGTGAAGACCTATGTCAGTACGGGAATCCTTGACGTGGATGATAAATGGGTGGTATCCCCTTCACTGGACTCTATTACTTATGTAACTAATGGCTATGCTCTTGGTTTATTGAGGAGCAAGGATAAATACCGTATTATCCATGTCATTAGACAGAACGGTACCCATGAGCCGGTTAAGGAAGAATTGTATGCCGGTGATTTTGCCTATTTCTCAGATGACAGATGCCCTGTTATGAACAAGAAAGGCAAGTATGGTTTTATGGATCCTGCAGGAAAATTAGTCGTTTCTTGTTCTTATACAGCAGTTACTCCTTTCCGAAATGGGAGTGCTTTCGTTACAAAAGGAAAAGGAGGGTTTTCTGGAAAAAATGCCATTTCCGAGATAGATAATAACGGTAAAGTGATTAAGACTGTTGGCAATAATGACTTCAGGATTCCCGCGCAGGAGATTGCTATTCCATACAAACCAACTCCAGATCCATCTTATCAGCGGTATGATGAGAATAAATTATATGGATATAAGATAGGAAGTGAAGTGCTCTTGCCTGCTCAGTTTGAGGAAGCAGAGAATATCTCTGATGATTGCGCTATTGTGATGGTTGATCATTTATATGGAGTGATTAAGGTTAATAGTGCAACCATAGACTGTAACGTCAGTGAGTCTGGTGGAAAATTGAAGGCAGATGCCGAAATCCCTTCTGTCTGGGATAATAAGGTGGCAATGATTGTCCGTACGGTTAATGGTGCATCCCGTAAAGAATTTGAAATGCAAGGAACAGAAACACAACGCACGCTTAACACAAGTGTTTCTAATGAAAGTGGCAAAAAGGTCTATGACCTTGCTTGTGACAAACTGATTCTTTGGCGTAGTTCCATAAAAACAGATTCTCCTTCAAAAGGTGGTGGCGGGAAAGCATCATCTAAAGGAGGTGTCTCTGTCAGTACATCTCCTTCTGTAAAAGCAAATGCGAAAGGTGTATGTTCCGTTTCTATACGTGTTGTCAATAATACAGGTTCTTCGAATACATTTAACATCTCTCTTAGTACAGGACAGAAGAGTTCTATAAAACTTGCGGCAGGAAAGTCGGGATCCGTCACAGTAAATGTTCCTGTGAAGAAGGATACAAAATGTACGATTACCGCCCGCGGAGGTGGCTTCTCGAGTTCTTGTACAACGACATTGAAGCCGTCTTTTGTATTATAATAAAGTATATACTGATGAAAAAGAAAAAGTATCTCTTCTTGTTATCATTGATGACTGTTGTCATGGGACATGCTCAGGTCTATGACAAACTGATTCTGACGGATGGTAGCATGGTGGAAGGACGCATTGCCGTTCAGCATCCAGGCAAGGATATTGTTTTCCAGAGTGTTGATCAGGAAATCAGTTATCCCATGGAGGATATACTGGCGATAGAGCGTGTCAAGCGACAGGCTGATGACCTTTCCGGTATTGATGACATAATAGAGACAAGGAATGGAAAAGTATTTAAAGGACAGATTGTCAAGCAACTTCTTGGCAAGTCTGTCTATCTGTTCCAGGACAATGGTGTTACCCAGATAATCAATAATGCTGAAATTGCCTGTCATAGGAAAGAGAAGTTTAATCAGGAACAAAATATCTTTGAACAGACCCCTTTCTTGGATGTAGTGGTAACTGATGATAATACTTATCAAGGTATCATAGTCTTACAGAACTATGGTTCAGAAGATGAGGCGAGTTACCTGTGTATTCAGAATGAGCAAGGACAACAGCATAAGGTTGACATAGCAGACATCACAGCATTGCGTCGGGAATCGAATAGTCAATATGCTCCTGTTACGGTATTCCGTGCTGGAGAGGGTGAGGTTTATTTCAACAGGAATCTTACGGCATATACTGTATATACAACAGGTAAGGACGGCTCTCTGAGAATCAAGCGTGACATTCTGTTGCAGTGTCCTGCCATTACGGATACTCGTTTGATTGTTGAGGCTCAGGATAATGAGTCAAATCGTCATGGAATCCTTGTTCGCAGTTCCGTTCAAGGTGAAGGGAAGAAAGAAGCATTGGTCTTTAGTTATCAAGATATGCTGACCGCACCTGTTTCTCCTGTGCAGACAAAAGTCATTAGTGGTACACTACGTAGGGAGTATGTAACAGAACCAGGCTTCTATATATATTATGTTCCTCAGACTCAGAGAGCTTATGTCTGTGAAGTAAAATGATAGGTAGTTGAGTGTTGTGATGGAAATTGAACCAGTTGCTTTTTTCCATTCTCCCTTTACCTCGAAATTTGGCATACCACGACAGAGTGGTATTGTGAAAGAATTGAGAGGAACGATTGTTTTTACGGAGAAGTATGCCGAGAGAGAAGCTCTGCGTGGAATAGAATCATACGACTATCTATGGCTGATATGGGGATTCTCAGAGAATGAGGAGGCGGAGAAACATGCTACAGTACGTCCTCCATTATTGGGCGGGAATGAAAGAATGGGTTTGTGGGCGACCCGCTCTCCCTTCCGTCCTAATAATCTTGGACTCTCTTCCGTACGTATTCTTGCTGTTAATCTTGAGATACCCAGTATTGAAGTTGCAGGTGCTGACCTGATGGATGGGACACCCATATATGATTTAAAGCCCTATCTCTCATATGCTGATAGCCATCCTGATGCTCAGGGTGGCTTTACTGATAATCATCAGTGGACACGATTGGAAGTGAGGATACCGAACACTTTCCGTTCCCAGTATTCTATAGATGATTGGCGTGTGATAGAGGAAGTCCTTTCCCTTGACCCCCGTCCCCATTATCATGAGGATTCTTGTCGGGAATATGGTATGCCATTTGCTGGCAAAGATATTATCTTCAAAGTATCGGATGGAGTGTTGACAGTGGAGAGGATTGTCAAGTTGTGACCTATTTTAGGCAAAAAGGAAAGAAAAAGTTTGGTGTGTTGAAGAAATATCCATATATTTGCAGCCATGATATGAAGATGGGGAAAGAATATGTGGTTTACAATTGTTCTTATATTAGCGATAGCACTGATAGCCAGTTTGTGTTATGTGTGTGTTCTTAAAAGTCGTGTTAACAGTTTTCGGAAGGCTGACCGTATCAAGCAGACCTTCATGACGAATGTTAATCATGAGATTCGTGTACCGTTGGAGGCTCTTACCGGGCTTGCCAACATCATTTCAAATGAGAAAGTCTATCTTTCGAAAAATGAGAAACAGAATATCTCAGACCAGATAAACTATAATGCCAATCTGATGGAAACACTTCTTGATGAAGTGATGATGTTTGCTGGGAATGAGAAAGAGGGGCATCAGTTGCATGACGAGTCTTTTAGCCCCAATGTTTTATGTCTGAGATGCTTGGAAGCCAACATGTATAGTCTTTATCGTCGTGAGGCTGTCAAATTGAGTTTTAAGCGTGAATTGAGTGATGAGTTCTTTATGAAGAGTGACCACCATTTGGTGGAATTGATACTGAATAAACTGATACTGAATGCTTGTCGCTTTACGGAACATGGTGAGGTGTTGGTTGGATGTAATACTAGAGAATATGCCGATCGCATAACTTTTTTTGTAGAAGATACAGGGGGCGGTATCCCTGAGAATCGTCTTAACAATTTATTCACATGGTTTGATAATCCGGAAGATATGAATGATGAGGTGGAACTCGACTTGGCTGTCTGTCAGCGAGTGGCTCAGAAACTGGGTGGTATGCTTGTAAGGGATGAGCACTATCAGCGTCAGGGTACTCGTATGCTTCTGGTGCTTCCACTTAAATAACAGATGTTTCTTCTGTCTTGTCCAGTCGTCCGCGCCAAAGGTATTTGCGTGTCTCATGGACAATGATACCGCTGAGTGCCAATAGTGATATCAAGTTTGGTATCGCCATGAGCGCATTCATACAGTCGGCAATATTCCAGACAACACCTAAATTCATGACACTGCCTAAGAAGACAGCGATGATATAGATAATGCGATAGCCTAATACCCATTTTCTTCCTTTCAGGTATTCTATGGCACGCTCCCCATAGTAGCACCATCCTAAGATGGTGGAAAAAGCAAAGGTAAGTAGTCCGAAAGTGAGGAGGGGAGTACCAACCACTGGAATCTTAGAAAAGGCGACCTTTGTCAATACAGCTCCATTGTCGAAAGTAATATCAGGATAGGCAAGCACACTGCTGACAATGACGATGCCTGTCATGGCACAGATGATGACAGTGTCCCAGAAAGTACCACTACTGGACACCAATGCCTGACGGACGGGATTGCGAGTTTGAGCAGCAGCTGCTACAATGGGGGCTGATCCAAGTCCGGATTCATTACTGAAGAGACCACGGGCAATACCAAAACGTGCAGCCATCATAACCGTCGTTCCTACAAAACCACCGCCTGCTGCCTGTGGACTGAAGGCGGAAACAATAATGAGTTTGATGGCAGGCAGTACGTATGCAATGTTGACACTTATTATATATATACACCCCAACACATAGAACAATGCCATGAAAGGTACCAGTAAAGAGCAGACACGGGCAATGCTCTTGACACCTCCCAATACTACCGCACCAGTCATGAAACAGACAAAAGCACCTGTGATAAAAGGCGATATCTGATAAGTCTCATGGGTGAGTGTGGCTATCGCATTCGCCTGAACTGTGTTGCCGATACCAAAGGCGGCACAGGCGGTAAAGATGGCAAAGAGGATGGCAAGCCATTTCCATCCCAGTCCGTATTCCAAAGCAAACATCGGTCCGCCGATGATTTTCCCGTCATTCTTTTTCTTTCTGTATTTAATGGCAAGCAAACCTTCTGCATATTTTGTAGAGATGCCGAAGACTCCCGTCAGCCAGCACCATAGCACCGCACCAGGACCGCCTAAGGCAATGGCAGTCGCTACTCCAATGATATTACCTGTTCCAATGGTAGCGGCAAGGGCTGTGGCAAGAGAGGCAAATTGAGACACATCACCTGTTGCCTCATGATCTCGTTTGATGGAGAGACGGATAGCCTTGAAGATATGACGTTGTGGAAAACGAAGGATAATAGTCAGATAGATATGTGTGCCAAGTAACAGGATAATCATCGGCCATCCCCATAAGAGATTGCTGAGGTCTGAGAAGAATTGGTTAAGTCCGTCTATCATAGGTAACTATTTGTATTGAATCTTGACCTGTTTGAATCCCATACTCTGAAGTACCTGACGTACTTGTGCATCACCATTTTGTTTTGCGATTTGCAGGTTCTGAGAGGTCATTCCACGTTGTAACATCTTGTGATAAGCCCTTTGAAGCATCGCCTCACGATCTTTAGGACTCCATGTGCCACTTTCATAGAAACTTCTGGTTCGTGCCTCGTCAATGAAATCACGGTCAAGAAGATCTATCTGGGGTAGGGTGATATCTATGGTATCTCCTCTTGCCACAATCCATCCAGGTTCAACCTGTTTGAGATTAACGCCCAGTCGTAATGTTCCATAATAAATCCTTGATAATCGGTCGTTGGAGAAGATTCCGAGACGGATAGTGTCTACCAATTCTTCATCACTGATGGATAAGAACTCCCATTCTCCGATTTCCTTAATGCTTTTTATTTGTTCGGGCGTGATGTCTATCTGCTGGTCTGCACCGAATTCAATATGACCGTCTCTAATGTCCCGGTATATCCATCCAACGATACAAACTAACAGGATGATGCCTATGGCAAGCACCAGCAGACCCATGGGGAAGGATAATATGTTTTTCTTATTTCTTGCCATGTTCAATGTCCATATTAACAAGTGATTTGATGTCTTGTATTCCGTACTCTTTACGGAACTGAATGACGATATCCTGTTCCTGATAACCCATCTGTGTAATCAGAGGAATCAAGACACGGGCAGCATTCTCCTGTGCTGTGGGGATAATTCCTAATTGAGGAATACTTGCAATGATAGCAGCACGTCCCTGTTGCTCATAGTCTGCCATTTCTGCATCCGTGAAATGCGAACGGACTAATCCTACATATTCCTTAATTCCTTTTTGATCTATCTTTGAACTTGTCAGTGTAACTTGAGGGTCAGGCAGGGTAATGATGATTTTCTGACCATCGCGTTCAACATTCTTTTCTGAGAAGTCGCTCATATCAATAAAGGCTTTCAGGGTAGCATCCATGGGGATGGCGATTTTCCGGTCACCCAACGGCATCCTGATATTGAAATCCTGTGCAAGAATGGTTCCTTTCAAACGTATAACGTCATCATGGGTGACAATCTTATGGATTTTGACCTCTGTGGTATAAATCCGGGAACATTTCTGTACCTGCACGATGAATGAGTGGAAGGCATCGTCCGAGGAAACAGTATCTCCCTTCGTCTCATGATGTTGGTTGCATGCACAACAGCAACAGAGAATAAAAGTTATAATAGATATATATCTTGCCATTTAGTCTTTAATTTGATGACAAAGATAGTT
>Ga0310697_10005164_pt1 | contig 12689 bp, 8 predicted proteins | sample 172DNAGHGlowgp2_FD_203883 | JGI IMG/M metagenome (GOLD analysis project Ga0310697, IMG submission 203883) | Sheep rumen microbial communities from Palmerston North, Manawatu-Wanganui, New Zealand - 1728 DNA GHGlow gp2 (v2) (version 2) | ecosystem: Host-associated > Mammals > Digestive system >... | reverse complement strand
CTTAATGACATGGAGTCGAGCCTGCCCGACGACTACCCGGTGGTCCTCGAAGTCATCGATGCCACGGGTCGTCTCTATGCCAAGCAGGTGAACACCAAACCCGTGAATGACATCTACTGCTATACTGTGAAGACCAATGTGGCCGACGAGACGGGTCTATGGTCGGCACGTTTCAAGGTAGGTACCAAGACCATCACCAAGGACCTCCGCGTGGAGACGGTGAAACCCAACCGTTTGGAAATCAATTTCGACCTTCCCGAGGTGATCAGCCTGACGCGCAACGAGCGTGTCGCTTTGACCTCGAGATGGCTCAACGGTATGAAAGCCAATGGTTTGAAGACCGAAGTTGATGTCAAGTTGCGTGGCGGCGAGACGACATTCAAAAACTTCGCCAACTACTGCTTTGACAATCAGATGCAAAAGTTTGAGACCCAAGAGTATGCGCTCTTTAGCGGCCAATTGAATTCCGAAGGCATGACAAGTGTGGGCTTCGACCCGTTGGACGACATCTATGCCTCGCAGATGATGAACGGCACCTTCACGGTGAAGGTCTTCGAGCAGGGTGGCGACTTTAGCATTGCCTCGTTTGCTTCAAAACTCTCGCCTTATAGGCGTTATGTGGGTGTCGACCTGCCCGAGACTACCTCAAAATACGGTAGCTACTACGATACAGACAAAGACTGGAAGTTCAACATCGCAGTGGTCAACGAGAACGGCACCGCGTGCAATTCGACTGTGGCATTGGATTACGCCCTGTACAAACTGGATTACTACTGGTGGTGGTCGAGTGAAGACGACTATAGCCTGCAACGTTATGCCTCGGGCAACTACAAAGCCCCCGTGCAGAACGGCAACTTGACTTGCAATGGCACCACTTCGGTTACCTTTAACATTGAGGACGACAATTGGGGCAGCTATTTGCTTGTCATCAACGACAGACAAGGTGGACACACCTTCGCCAAGGTCATCAATTTCGACTGGGGCTATGGCCATTCCTCAAGCGCTTCGGGTGCACCTGCACAATTGTCTCTGAAAGCCACTGCCGACAGCTATCAGGTGGGCGAGAAGATCGTGGTGACCTTCCCGGCTAACGACAAGGCCAAAGCTCTCGTCACAGTGGAAGCCAACGACCGTGTGCTGCAGACCCAACTTGTGGAGAATCTCGGTGAAGAAGGCAAGGTGGAAATCGCCGCTACCGAAGAGATGATCCCCAACGTCTATGTCTATGTGGCCCTCATCCAGCCACACGACGCTGTCAACGACCTGCCCATCCGCCTCTATGGCGTCATCCCCGTGAAGGTGGAGAACAAGCAACTGCAGCTGGAGCCCAACATCGGGGTGCCCGAGACCGCCAATACGAAGAAGACCCTTGAGGTGAAGGTGAGCGAGGCCAACAAGCAAGCCATGACCTACACCTTGGCCATCGTCGATGAAGGCATCCTTGGCCTGACCAACTTCAAGACCCCGAATCCTTACGGATACTTCAACAGCAAGCAGGCTTTGAGCGTGCGCACTTGGGACAATTACGCCAACATCGTCGATGCATTCAGCGGTGAGTTGGGCTCCATCTACGCCATCGGCGGTGACGGTATCCTTAACCAGGACATCACCCTCGACAAGCGCTTCAAGGCCTATGCGGTCACCTTGGGACCTTTCGAACTGAAGGCAGGTGAGACCAACACCCATAACTTCGAAGTGCCACAATGCTCTGGTGCTCTCCGCTTTATGGTGGTGGCCAAGGGCAAAGGCAAAGCCTTCGGCTCATCGGAGAAACGCATGACTGTGGTCGACCCGATCAACCTCTATGCCTCAGCCCCGCGTGTGGTGGCGCCTGGCGATGAACTGAACCTGAAAGTGCAGGTGCAGGCACCCACTATGAAGAACAAGACCTTAGAGGTGAAGTTCGACAACAAGAACCTCACTCCTGTGGGTACGCTGCCCACTTCGGTGAAGATCGATGGCAACGGCGAAGGCCTTGTGGCGGTCAGGACGACCATACCGAAGACTTTGGGCAATGCCGTGATGAAAGTTTCGGTGACAGGTGAAGGCTACACCGCTGTTTCGGAGACGGAGATGCCTATCCGCATGCCGTTTGCCGAGCGTCGCAACACCATCACCAAGGAGGTTGAAGCCGGTCAGACGGTGAGTGTGCCGTTCACTCTCGAAGGCATGGATGGCACGCAACAAGGCAACATCACCGTGTCGAGTTTGCTGCCTGTCGACCTCTTCGGCCGTATCGACTACCTGATGCAATACCCGCATGGATGTCTCGAGCAGACCACCTCGAAGGCTTTCCCGCAGCTCTACCTTAATTACTTTGCCCAGCTTGACGACAATGACAAGGCAGAGATGAAGAACAACATCGAGACGGCCATCACCAACCTTAAGGCGTATCAGAAGTCAGACAACTCGATGACCAACTGGCCTGGTGGCACATACGTCAACTACTGGACTGAGATCTATGCCCTGCATTTCTTGGTCGAAGCCAACAAACAAGGCTACAACGTGCCACAGTACTTCCTCGATGGCCTGCTGAGCTATCAGAGTGACCGCGCCAAGCAATGGAAGAACAACCCCGACTACAAGCAGGGCGAGACCATCCAAGCTTATCGTCTCTTTGTGCTGGCTCTCGCTGGTAAAGCCGAGATGGGCGCCATGAACCGCTTCAAGGAGATTGAGATGAACTACGACCTCACCAAGGCCTTAACTGCCGCCGCCTTCGCCCAGACGGGCAAGACCAGTATCGCACAGAGCTTGTTGCCTGCCTACGAGGAGGGTCAGGCCATGTCCGACTACTACACATCGTTCGGATCACGTACCCGTGACTTTGCCTTCTTAACTTACACACAGATGCTCTGTGACGTCGACAAACAGACGGTGCAGAACAACATCAACAGTGTGTGCCGCATGATGAGCACAGACCGCTGGATGGATACCCAGTCGACAGCTTTCGCACTCTTCGTGTTGGGTAAGTATGCCGAGAAGATGAATGTCACCAACACACCCATTTCTGTCACAGTCAAAGCCAATGGCGAGGAACGCACCTTGAACACCAATATGGCTTCGGTGGGTTACGGCATCACGCCGAAGGTGGGTAACAATACGATTGAAATCAAGAACAACGGAGAACAAAAGATAGTAGCCAACATCTTCACCAAAACTTCGGTGGCCGAGTACGACATGAATGAAGGCGGCAATTTGATTAAGATGACGGTGAACTACTACGACAAGAACGGCGCTCCCGTCAACCTGACCACACTGGATGCCGGTACCGACCTCGTGGTGAAGATGACGGTGCAGAATCCGAGCGAGTGGCAAGTCACAGAACTGGCCTTGTCATACTACCTGCCTTCGGGTTGGGAGTTGGTCAACGACCGCCTGACGGGCGACATGACTGGCAACGAAGGTGCCAAGCACCTCGACTTGCGTGACGACCGCACCTACTTCTACTTCGACTTGATGCCGGGTGCGAAGAAGACCTTCACCTTGAAGGCCAACGCCACCTACGAAGGCAATTACATGATTCCCGCCGTGCGTTGCGAGGACATGTACAATGCCGAGATCTATTACCAAATCCCGGCTCGTGGGTGCGTGGTGAAGTAATAATGCCGTAAGACCTTCTCTTTAGGCGTCATGGCGGAGGGACATCCGCCATCTCCTGAAAACAGGCAAGACTATTATTCAGGAGATTGCGGGTCAAGCCCGCAATGACGCTGGAGAGAGGATTGGGAAGAAAACCGTATCGATGAAAACGCCCGTAAGACATAAGACATTAAAGATAATTCTTATGGTCCTTGCGGGCTTTTTCATTGCCTTTTTGTGTATCCCCGTGCCGCGATTCGACAAGCCGTATTCCACCGTGCTGACTGCGAAAAACGGCGAGCTGCTTGGCGCAAAGATTGCCGACGACGGACAGTGGCGTTTTCCCGCCACCAACAACTATTCCCCGAAATATGTCGCTTGCCTGCTGGAATATGAAGACCGTTGGTTCTTCTTCCATCCTGGTTTCAACCCCGTATCGTTCGTTAAGTCGTTCATCGCAAACATGAAAGCGGGCGAGGTGGTGCGTGGCGGCAGCACCCTCTCGATGCAGGTGGTGCGCATGTCGCGCGACAACCCACCCCGTACCTATGCCGAGAAACTATGGGAAGTGGTACTCGCCATGCGGCTGGAACTGCACTATTCCAAGAAGTCCATCCTTGATCTCTATGCTGCCAACGCACCTTTCGGTGGCAACGTGGTAGGCATCGACGCGGCGGCATGGCGTTATTTCCATACCACGCCCGACAACCTGTCGTGGGGCGAGGCGGCCACCCTCGCTGTGCTGCCCAACTCACCTGCACTGATCCATCCTGGCCGCTCGCGCGACCATTTGGAACGCAAACGTGATGATTTGTTGCGACGTATGCCTGCCGCTAAGGCTTATATACCGAGGCGTTTCCATGTTCCCGAGCTGTCGGCGGAAGATGCTGAATTAGCCATGATGGAGGACATCCCCAATCGGCCTTACGATATGCCCATGTTGGCCTACCATTATCTCTCCGACCAAGACATATCTCTTCACGGCGAGCATATCACCTCGACCATCGACTACAACCTGCAGCGTTCGGTGATGGAGGTGATGCATCGTCACCATCAATCCAACATGATGAACAATATCGACAATGCAGCCGTGTATGTGGTGGATTACTTGAATGATGAAATAGTGGTTTATGTAGGCAACAATACTGACGCTTCTGATGCCGCCATGGTCGACATGGTGAAGGCGCAACGCTCCACGGGCAGTATCCTCAAGCCCTTCCTCTTCGCGGCCATGCTCGATGAAGGGACATTGCTCCCGCAGATGGTCTTGCCCGATGTGCCTATGAGTCTTTCGGGCTTCACACCGAAGAACTATAGCGGCGAGTATTGGGGCGCGGTGCCTGCCGACAAGGCCTTGCAGAACTCGCTCAACGCGCCTTTCGTCCATCTGCTGCGCGAATACGGTCAGCAGCGTTTTCATGGTTTGCTGAAACAGCTGCAGCTGAAGGGCATCGTTTTCGATGCCGAGCATTATGGCTTGTCGCTTATTGTGGGTGGTGCCGAGGCTTCGCTGTTCGATATTTCCAATGCATACGCCAAGATGGGTAGGAAGTTGGCCGTGCATGTGAATGAGGACTATAATGAGAAAGTCAACGAGAAGGAGTCGCCGTTCTCTGCCGAGGCCATCGCTGAGACTTTTCACGTGATGCAAGGCCTCACGCGTCCTGTGAGCCAGATAGGCTGGAGTGGATTCTCCTCATCGGCACAGGTGGCTTGGAAAACTGGCACCAGCTTCGGTTTCAAGGACGCTTGGGCAGTGGGGCTGACTGACCGTTATGTCGTAGGTGTGTGGGTAGGTAACTCCGACGGTGAGGGACGTCCGGGCTTGACAGGAGTGGGCGTGGCAGCACCGATTCTGTTCGACGTGGTCGGTAAACTCAATGACAGCTATCACTACCCTGCCAATACTTTGGAGAGCATCGAGGTTGAAGTTTGTGCCGAGTCGGGCTACCCTAAGTCGGAATATTGTCAGCATACCAAGAAAATCCGCGTGCCTAACGTGGAGAACAAAACGGGTGTCTGCCCTTATCACAAGAAGGTGTTTTTGGATGAGACGAGGCAATATCAGGTGCGCCCCGAATGTTATCCTGTCGACCAGAAATGCTTTGAGGTGTATTATGTGTTGCCGCCCGTGATGGAGTGGTTCTACAAGAAACACTCGCCCATGTTCCGGCCTATGCCGGCATTTTACCCAGGCTGTGGTACGGCGCATCCCGATGAGGTGATGGCCTTCGTCTATCCCAAGAGCGACGCCAAAGTAACCATTCCCGTCGGTATCCGTGGCGACCGCCAACAGGTCATCTTCGAGATTGCGCACCGCAATCCACAGAAGACCATTTATTGGACGCTCAACGATGAGTTCTTGGGTCAGACCCGTCTCAACCATCAGATGCCTATCGACGTGGAGAAAGGCACTTATCGCCTCCGTTGCGTTGATGAGGACGGCGTGGAATTGAATAGGAAGATTGTGGTGCAGTAAAGCTGGTTGCTGAGCCTGCCGAATCACCGTGTTTACCACGCAAAAGCCTCAGCCGACATCCATTTGCCTTGCACCTTCAGCGTTCGCTCAATGACGTCGCGCACGGCTCCTTTCCCGCCGTTTTTCTCGCTGACGAACTTGCTGATGGCCTTCACTTCTGGAACGGCATCGGCAGGGCAGGCAGGCAAGCCCACACATTGCATCACGCGCATGTCAGGGATGTCATCACCCATGAAGATGATTTCCTCTGGTTTCAAGCCTCTTTCCTGCATGTACTCGTTGAGCTTCAACACCTTGTCGGGGATGCCCGTGAACACGTCGGTCACGCCGAGACTGTTCATGCGCACGATGGTAGAAGGACATACGGCTCCCGAAATGACGGCCACATGATAGCCCAATTTGGAGGCCAGCTGTAGCGCATAGCCATCTTTCACATTGGTGGCCCTCAGGGGATGGCCTTCGAAGTCGCAGAAGACGGTACCATCAGTCATCACACCGTCGAAATCGAAGATGAAAGTGGTGATGGGGGATAAGTCTATTTCGTTCATGGATGATTGTTTTGAGGCTCAAAAATAGGTAATTTTTCGCAAATGCCGATGGATTGCGCAAAAATGCTTAAATTTGCAGGCTATTTTTATTCAATTATGAGAGTAAGACATCAAAACGATAACGTAGAAGAGATTGTGGCCGCCACCATCGAGGCCATGGAAGCCGTGAAAGGCAAGGAAATCGTCACCCTCGACTTGAGGGAAATCACCACCGCTGTGACCGATTATTTCGTCATCTGTCACGCCCCTTCGAAAACCCAGGTCGATGCCATCGCCGACAAGGTGGAGGAATTGGTCTTTGAGAAGACGCACAGCAAACCCTACCATGTGGAGGGCCGCGACAATACGGAATGGATTTTGATTGACTTCGTGGATGTCGTCGTCCATGTGTTCTTGGAGTCGGCAAGAGGCTACTATAAACTTGAGGAGCTTTGGGCCGATGCAGAGAGAATCGTGAAGGCGAACGAGGATTAATCGTTTTATAACCAATATTTTACAAATGGAAAACAAAGAGACTAACGGCGGGGGCGGAATGCCCAACCAGCCGTCTCAGCCTAACCGTAACACGAATGGGAAAAACCGTGGCAGGTTTTTGTACTGGATTTATGCAATTTTGGCAGTAGGCCTGATTGCCGCTCAGTTTTGGGGAAGGGATTCGTCTGTCACCAAGACAGAAATCGACGAAAACAGGTTGAAAGAACTATTGCGTAACGAGGAAATCCAAAGGATAGACTTGATCAATAGGGAAGACGCTGAGATTTATCTGAACCAAAAGGGCTTGGCAAATTATTTCCCAAATGTGAAAACCGATACGGAAGGGACGACTTCGACACCTAGCTATGTCTACACAATCCCTAATGTCGACATCTTTTATGCCATGGTCAAGGAAATCCAAGACAATACCCATAAAAAGGTCGTAAAAAACGAGACGATTGATGCAGAGACCGGTGAAACTGTTGTGGTAGAAGAAGTGCAACAGGAAGAATATGAAGGGGTCCCGATCAAAATCATTACCCGCAGAAGCTGGATGACCGACATCTTGGGATGGATTGTCCCGCTTTTGCTGCTGGTGGTTTTCTGGGTCGTCATCATGCGTATCATGGGTCGCGGTATGGGTGGCGGTGGAGGTACTGGCTCGATTTTCAATATCGGTAAGTCGCGTGCACAGCTCTACGACAAGAACAGCAGCAGTGTCAACGTAACATTTAAGGATGTGGCTGGTTTGGAGGAAGCAAAGGTGGAGATTATGGAGGTCGTCGACTTCCTGAAGAATCCGGAGAAATATACCAAGTTGGGCGGTAAGATTCCGAAAGGCGTGTTGCTGGTAGGCCCTCCCGGAACGGGTAAGACCCTCTTGGCGAAATCGGTGGCAGGCGAGGCCAATGTGCCTTTCTTCAGCCTGTCGGGTTCCGACTTCGTGGAGATGTTTGTCGGCGTGGGTGCTTCGCGCGTCCGCGATTTGTTCAACAACGCCAAACAGAAAGCTCCGTGCATTATTTTCATCGACGAGATTGACGCCATCGGTCGCGCCCGTGGCAAGAGCTCCATCACGGGTGGCAACGACGAGCGCGAAAGCACACTCAACCAACTGCTCACCGAGATGGACGGCTTCGGCACCAATTCGGGTGTCATCGTTTTGGCCGCCACCAACCGTGCTGACATCCTCGACAAGGCCTTGCTTCGTGCAGGCCGTTTCGACCGCCAGATCTATGTGGAGCTGCCCGACATCGTCGGCCGTAAGGAGATTTTTGAGGTTCACATGCGTGGCTTGAAGCTCGGCAACGATGTCGACAAGGACTTCCTCGCCAAGCAGACCCCGGGTTTCTCGGGCGCCGATATCGCCAATGTGTGCAACGAAGCCGCTTTGATGGCAGCTCGCAAAGGCAAGGATGAAATCGACAAGCAGGACTTCCTCGATGCCGTCGACCGAATCATAGGCGGTTTGGAAAAGAAGAACAAGATAATCACGCCCGAGGAGAAGAAGGTCATCGCCTTCCACGAGGCAGGACATGCCACCACGAGCTGGTTGCTGCAATATGCCCACCCCTTGGTCAAGGTGACCATCGTGCCGCGTGGCAATTCGCTCGGAGCTGCGTGGTACCTGCCTGAGGAACGCCAAATTACCACTAAGGAACAGATGTATCACGAGATGATCGCCACCCTCGGTGGACGAGCCGCCGAGCAGGTAGTCTTCGGCCAGATTTCGACAGGCGCTTTGTCTGACCTCGAAAAGGTGACCAAACAGGCCTTCGCCATGGTGACCTATTACGGCTTGGACGACGAGATCGGCAATAGGAGCTATTACGACTCGACGGGTCAGCAGGACTATAGTCTGACGAAGCCCTATAGCGAGAAGACGGCCGAGACCATCGACCAGCAAGTGAGCAAACTCATCGAGAAGGCTTATCAAGAGGCCATCGCCATTTTGACGGACCATCGCGACGGTCTTTCGCAGTTGGCCAATAAACTTATTGAAGAAGAGGTTATCTTTGGCGAAGACTTGGAGCATATCTTCGGTAAGCGTCCGTGGGGTAACTCGGAGGACGAGAAACTGAAGAACGCTGCCCAGAAAGCCGCTGAAAACGAGGTCGCCGAAGCAACAGAAAACGAGACCGAAAACGCATAACTGCCATGGCTTGGGACAACAAAGGAGAAAACAAAGACGCCACCTTCAAAGAGCAGATGCTCGCCAAGGTGCGTAACGCTCTCATCGAGCGGCAGGAGGCCCTGTTTAAGGATATTGACCAGCGTACTGAGACATGGGTTCCCATCAAGGAGGAAGACGGCACGGCCATCACCTTCGTGCAGAACTTCAAGGAACAAGGTGGCATCTTCATCTATCTGGAGAGTGAGGCCGAATTCGCCGAGTACATCAGGCAGCTGGCTCCCGAAAACGGATGGGAACCGTTGTGGTGCACCAGCCCAAAAATGAAGCAAATGCTGGGCAAATACGGTGTCCCGTTCACTGAGAGCAAGGAGCGTGAACCCAAGCAAAAGCTTGTCAGCCTGACGGGTTGTGAGTGTTTGGTGGCACAAACGGGCAGCATCGTCCTTTCCGATGCGCTGACGTGCACACGTGAAGCCTACGCCTTGCCCGACGTCTTGCTGGTGTATGCCACTACCGACCAGATTGTCCCAGGTATGCGAACGGCTTTCCAGACGGTGAAACGTAAATATGCCAAAAACAAGCCCTCCCAGTTGACCATCATCACGGGGCCGAGCCGCAGCACCGACATTGAGCAGACCTTGGTCATCGGTGCCAGTGGCATCCGTCAGGTGGCGGTATTCCTCGTGGATGAGGAATAAAGCCTAGACGAAGGAACAGGCCGCACGGCATGAACGAAAACAATATCACCTTCTTAAGGAGCACAAAGGAGGAAAAAAGTCCAACATAATTCCAACAGTACTCGCCCACGTGCAGCCCAAGCAGATCGAACTCTACGACCTGCAAAGCCGCCTCGTGCGCTCGCAGGGCAGCGCCTTCGAGAGCATCGACATGGGCCAGCTGCCCACGGGCACCTACACGATGCGCGTCGTCATGGACGACGGGCAGGTGTTTACCGATAAGGTGGTGAAGGAGTAAGATTCAAAAACAAAACGGAAATAATTTGTTTGAAACAAATATTTTTCGTATTATTGCAGCGTAAATGAGCTGAATGATAAGCTATGAATAGACTCCTGATAGTTCTTTGTCTGTCGTGGGTATGCCTTCTCGGGGCTTGCTCTACCGACATCGACCTTTATGCCGATTATAAACAGGTACCTGTCGTTTACGGTATCCTCGATGCCAATGCCGACACCAATTATGTCAAGATCACACGGGTGTTTTATGTCCAAGGCGATGCCTACCAGGTGGCGCAGAACCCCGACTCGAGCAATTATCCTGGCAAACTGGATGTCCGTCTCGTAGAGTACTGTAACGACGACAGCATCCGTGAAATCGTGCTCGACACCATTACCATCCACGACAAACAACCTGGCATCTTTTATGGTCCCGGCCAGAAACTGTATTACACTACAGAGTCTCTCGGCAAGAATACCAAGAAAAATCAATACAGCTATTGCCTGAAGGTTGTTCTTCCCGATAGGGTCCTGGCCACCAAGGCCGACCTCGTGGGCAACGACAAATTCGAGGTGCAGAGCTTGGCCCTCAATTTTTCCAAGGAATACATCGGCGCTGTGTCGCGCCGGTTCATGTTTTTTCCTGCCGTCAAGGGAGCGTTCTATCAGGTCACGTTCTCGTTTACTTTCTTGGAACAACGTGAACCCGATGGCGACTCTGTGCCACGTACCATGACTTGGAAGGTGGGCACATTCACCGACTATGATTTCTCTATGCACATGGATGGCGATGCTTATGTGGTCATGTATCGCCCTGAGGACTTTTATGCAAATTTGAGGGAATTCGTGGGCGACGATACCACTTTGCTTGATGTGCAGCGCTTTATCGGCGACTATCCCGCCGAAGTCACCATCGTGGCAGGGGGCGAAAAACTGCGTCAATACGTCTACAACAACAATACCGATAACGGTTTTTCGCAGGGCGACAATGAGTTTTCGCTCATCGACGGTGGCTATGGCGTGTTCTCGTCAAGGATGACAATGAGCCGAAGGGTTAGGTTGGCAGGCGAGACCGTGCCCGATCTCGAGGCCATGCGCCACTGGAATTTCAAATTTATTGGGGGAGAATAAACTTGTAGGGTTGTCACATTGTGGCAGCCGCTGTTATATGAAATCAGCGGCTGCCGTAATACGACAGCCCTACAAGCGTTTATTTCAATGTATCAATGATGTTTTCAATGCTGATGCCTTCCGCTTCAGCAGTGTAGTTCCTGATGATGCGGTGGCGCAGAATCGGGATGGCCACACGTTGCACGTCTTCAATGTCGGGCGAGTATTTACCTGTCAATAAGGCATTGGCCTTGGCTCCGATGATGAGGTATTGTGAGGCACGCGGACCGGCACCCCAGCTCAGGTAACGGTTGGCCCACTCGTGGGCTTTCTCCGTATGGGGGCGGGTCTTCGCGACCAGGTTCACTGCATATTCGTACACATTGTCAGGCACGGGCACACGACGTACCAACTGCTGGAAATAAAGGATTTCCTCGGGCGAAAGCACGGCGTTCACTTCGGCCACGTTGCCTACGGTGGTGTTTTTCACGATGTCGATTTCCTCTTCATAAGATGGATAGTCGAGCATGAGGTTGAACATGAAACGGTCCAATTGGGCTTCGGGCAGGGGATAGGTACCTTCCTGTTCGATGGGGTTTTGGGTGGCCAACACGAAGAAAGGCTCCTGCAGTTTGTAGGTCTTGCCTGAAACGGTGATGCATTTCTCCTGCATGGCTTCCAAAAGAGCGGCCTGAGTCTTGGGCGGCGTGCGGTTGATTTCGTCGGCCAGAACGATGTTGGCAAAGACGGGGCCTTTGATGAACTTGAACTGTCGCGACTCGTCCAAGATCTCGGTGCCCACAATGTCGGAAGGCATCAGGTCGGGGGTGAACTGGATACGGCTGAAACTCAAGCCCAAAGCTTTTCCAATCGTATTGACTAACAAGGTTTTGGCCAATCCAGGCACGCCAACGAGCAGCACATGACCTTGGCAGAAGATGGACAGTATGGTGTCGTGGATAATGTCATGCTGCCCGACGATGACTTTTCCGATTTCCTTGCGGAGGGTTTCATATTTTTCGACCAGTGCTTTGGCACCGTCGACGTCATTTGCGTAATTTGTCATTGAAAATTCCAATCGTAATAAAAATCATTGTTCTTATAGCGCTCATCAAGGTGGATGTATGCCTTGGCGGCTTTGTCTTTCACCCATTTTCCGATAGCTGCTTGGCGTTTCTGACCCAAGGCCCAGCTTTGGATGAGGTTGTAGTCGTCCTTGAGATTGGCTTGATGGGCTTCGGTCTTGCGTTTCACCATGACGAGGCGGAAGGCATCGTTGTTTTCGTTGGTGGTCATTGGCACAGGGTCGCTAAGTTCGCCAACACCCAGGCGGCTGATGACGAAGGCGAGGTTTTTGTATTCCGGATATTCTTGCTCTAATTGTTGCATTTCCGCTATGCTCAGCCAAT
>Ga0310697_10005163_pt1 | contig 12692 bp, 16 predicted proteins | sample 172DNAGHGlowgp2_FD_203883 | JGI IMG/M metagenome (GOLD analysis project Ga0310697, IMG submission 203883) | Sheep rumen microbial communities from Palmerston North, Manawatu-Wanganui, New Zealand - 1728 DNA GHGlow gp2 (v2) (version 2) | ecosystem: Host-associated > Mammals > Digestive system >... | reverse complement strand
TCGTCGTTAACGCTCTCCACCGTAAGCCTGGCATCTAACCCGTCAACAACCGGCTCTTCCAGTTTCGCTCCAAGCGGAATTAATACCGTGCAGATGTCCATCGTGCTTGTGTCCTGCACGAGATCCATGAGGTTCTGCCCGATCCGGATCACCTGCGTGGATGTCCTGGGCGAGTCCGCAAGGTAATCTAAGTACCGAACACCGTTTGTATGTCTTACCCGGAGGTAACCGCCGTAATTGTCAAGCAGATCGTCACTGATCTCCTTCATCGTGGTCTCGTAATTGGTGTATCTCAGGATGCTGGATCCACCGTCCACCTCTACTGTCCCCAGCTGGAACTGCTTAAAGGTGTCCACCTCGTCATTATGGACCCCTAAGTAGGCTGTCAGGAGACTTGTGACTGTTTGACCGGTATACTTGGCCTGTCGCTGTATGCTGTCGTTCAGAAAGCTGAGTTCACCTTCGCAGTTCACGGTTTTTATGTTAAAGAAGTCCGTTGAGTGACTTACCGGAACTCCCTCAAAGATCAGCTCATCGTCAAGATAGACATCGATCAAAGTCTTCCTGAAGTCAAGTGAGTCATAAAAAGGGTGGTCGGGAGCCATCTTGAAGGTAAAGCTTCCGGCCATGTTTGCCTCAAGGCTGACAACAGGATCCAGAAGGGCAAGCATCTCTGCATCTGAAGAGCACAAAATTTCGCCGTCAGCAAATACCTTATACATTACAGCGTGCCCTCCCTTACCTTAATTTTCACTCCTGTGCTCGGAGTTGTCATGGTAAAAAGGAGCTCATTAGTGCCATGTACAAGGGTAAGCCCGTAGATCTCTTGGAATGATGCGCTAGGCGGGATCGGGTATGTTGTTCCATTGTATTGCACAGTTGTATTTGACATTGTCGTCTGAAATGTCGGATAACCCCTGAGCCCGTTGATTTCAATTGTGCAGACAAAGGGTGCACTTTCCGGCAATTGGATCTCTCTCTCGGCTCGTGTCTTTTTAAACGGCTGTGCCTGTATATGGATCGTCCACCCGGCAGAGCCTCGGAGGTCTTCCATCTGGTCTACCGTAGCATAGCCTTCCCAATACCAGTCCGGGTCGCTGTCTAAGACAAGCTGAACAGCCTGGCCATGGAAGTCGCGCATTAAGGCCGACTGGATCAGGGGCCATTCTGACCGTAATGCCGCCGTTTCTAACCCTAATGTAATCTCTCTCGTAGAATAATGCACCACATCTGATAGCAATGCTGAGGTGTTAAGAGCACCATCACGGAGAGGGATATCCAGCATCTCCTGCCGAGGTTCCGGAGGGGCGATCTCTGTATGGATATGATAGCAGCCGTAATCATCCGGCAGATGTCCGTTCATCTCAAACATTTAGATCCTCCTCCCCTGTTTAACCGCAAGCCGGCCGAGGGCCTTGTCCATAGACGGAGCCAGCTGGCCAACCATAGTATCCTTATCAAGATATACCCCGTAACCCTTCGAGATCAGTCCGATCAGAGTGTCGAGCTTCTCTTCGATGGCCACAAAGGCGTTGTTATTGTCATTCAGCGGAGTGACCCTGGTCTTCTGCCCATTCGTCTGGAGCAGTTCCGGGCCGTCCTCGCCTACGATTGCCGAGCCGCCGTCGACCTCACCACCTTTTGCCAGGAGCGGGATCTGCGGAGCTGTAAGTTCTTGCAAATTAAAGCCGATGCTGTGAACGCCGGTCAGATCAGCCAGCCACTGCGGCACATCTACGTGAATCGTGTTGATGGCACGGATAAACGTGTTAATGCCGGAGACCACGCCGCTGATCAAGTTGTTTAAGAACCCAATGACGCTATTGATCGGCTTCTTGACGAAGTCCACGATAGCTTCAAAGATTTCCTTGACCTTGTTTTTAAAATCCGTGAACTTCTCTTTAACGATGCTGATCACGCTCTGGACAGTGGTCTTGAATCTTCCGAAAAAGTCAATGACCTTCTGGACCGGAGTCTCTATGAACTCCCGGACCTTTTCAAAGACCGTCTGCGTGGTGTCCTTAAAGCTGGTGAATTTATCCACGATCCACCCGATAGCGTCACCAAGCAGATCTGACAGTACCCCGGCGACCGCAGTCACAAGGTCAATGATCGGAGGCAAAATCAGGTTGATCAGCTGAAGCAGTGGATCCAGAACCGCCAGAAGAAGCTGTAAAATCGGATTAAGCAGCTGAATGATCGGATCCAGAAGCGGTAATAGCTGATTGATCAGGCTGACCACCACCGGCAGAATAGCCTGGCATAACTGCACGAACACCGGCATCAAAGTTGCAAAAAGCTGAGCCATGATCGGCAGAATAGTCTGGATGATCTCCATGATCGGAGGAATGAGCTGTTCTATCAACTGGAAGATGACCGGGAGGAGCGACTCTATCAGCTCAAGAAGCGGAGGCAACAGCGACTCGAATGTTTTTGAAATTATCGGGATCAGTCGTTCCAGGAGGCTGTGGATCTGCGGCATGAAGCCAAGGAGAGCCTCTGCAAACTGCTGTACCACCGGCATGAGAGCCACGCCGACTTCCGTCATGAGTGCCCCGGCGCTGTCTTTAAGATTTGACAGAGTATCGTTCAGAGCTGCACCGGCAGACACAGCATCTCCGGACATGACAAGACCTAAGTCATTAGCTTCCTGTCTCATTGCAGCAAATTGCTCTCCGGAGGCGTTGAGCATCGGAGTCAGCTGGTAAGCAACAGAATCACCAAAGAGATCCGCAGCCACCTTCGCCCGGTCTTCTGCTGATTCCATGGCATATATCTGATCCAATGCCTGGCTCATGTCGATATCGGTGCCTTCCAGCTTCTTCGCAGCCTTTTCCAGCGTTCCCATTTCCACACCGGAGAGGCTCGCCGCATGGGCCAGTTCCTGGTAATACTCAGCCGAAACGCCCATCCTCTGAGATGCCTTATCAATTACATCCATTGAAGACGCTGATGACGAGGCCATACCCACAACAGCAGTGGTTAATGTAGCAGCCCCGGCGACAGCAGCGGTTCCAATGGCTGCAGCCCCTTTAGCCACCTTGCCGAAGGTCTCGCCTACGTTGGAAGCCTTCTTGTCCGTCTTTGAGAGCGACTCATTAGCCTGTTCATTATCTACGAAAATTGATCCAACAAGTTTAAAAAGGTCCATGAGTTACCCCACCCACTTCTTTACTTCTGCGACCTCTGCGAGAATTTCTTCCGCCGGCCGCGTGTCGATGTCCCCGCCAGTCCGGCGAGTGTAATAATCATCAAAAGACATCCACTTAAGCCACTGTATGATCATGAACGGCTGCAAGGCTACCCACTCAGCATACACTGTATCGCGCCGGGTCTTTTCAATGGCCGTTTTAAGCGTTTCTGCCAGTGTTCTAATGTCTGTCGCTTCTATCTGCGGAATCGTCCACCCATACCGGGACGCAAGCGTATCAATTACTTCCGAAGCATCTTGACGACAGATGTAAAAAAAGCTTTCCACTCCTCCACATCGATCGACTGGATCAGCTCTTCTGTCTTAGCGAACAGTTCTGACAGTCCTGTTTCCGCAAGTACTTCTCCGGTGGTCTCCAGAGGCCCTGCAAGGAAATCAAAAAAGGCCTTTTCCGCCGCTTCGTCTCCGCAGTTGGCCAAGACGCTCAGGATCAGCTTTGCACCCAGCGTTGTCTGAGTTAAAGTGTTGTCTTTATTGTTTATAGCTTTTGCAAGCTCAACTAATTCTTCTTTGATTTCGATTTTCTTCATGACTCTTAAGGCCATGAATACATCGTGTCCGTTTAACTTTCTCATTTAACCCTCCATAAAAAAATGCAGGAGGATGTTTCCACCCTCCCACACTCATCACGTTGAAACAACAATCGCCGGATAATAGTCGTCCATATGAACGAGCCATGTCAGCAGATTGCAGGTCAGCGTTGCGCTGGATCTGTCGATCACGACACGGCCAGAAACGACTCCACGGTCACCGTCTGCGTTGATCTCACGATACTCACGCTCTACGGAGAAGGACGAACCGCCTCTCGTCAGGGCTACATCAGTACCATTGATTGAGATAACGCCAGCACCAAGAAGGATGCCGTCAGCAGCCGGGTCTGCGGTGGATCCGGAATACGCGATCTCCCAGGGTTCCTCGTAGTCGCCCAAAGTGGACACCATAGCGTTTGTGTTGCTATAGGCCGCTGTAAAAGTTAAGCTCGCAACAGTATCATCCTTTTCGACCATGCTCAGGTCGATGTTGGACATGTTGATGGCGTTGCTGAGGGTGATCCTGACGGCCTTGCCGCCTTTCGTAAGCCCACGCCAGACAACCGTCTTAAAATCAGAGCTATTGACGATACCGCTGCCCTTAATTGTTAATGCCATTTGTCTGCTCCTCTCTGAGTAAGCCGGCATCTGTCACGCCGGACTCATATACCTGACATTGCATCCGAACAACACCGTGGATCAGAGTCTTGTCAGGGTCGTCTATTGTTCCCGATGACATGTCGTAAAATGTCGGGAGGATCTGTGTGGCAGAATCCGGCGCGTTCAAGAACTGGAACAGCTTCCGGATCGCTTCCATGATGCTGAAGGCCGAACTTTCGCTCTTTGCCCATACGTGGAAGTCGATATACAGATCATTCCTCCCCATGTCAGTCGGGGAAATTGATGTAATATCCCACACGACATGCGGAAATACCTTCTGATCAGATGCCAGCCGATAGCCAATGTCCGCTATGCCATATTCGGACTTGATGGTATTTAATCTTGTGTCGATCAAGTCCCGAAGATCATTAATCATCGGCGTCTCCTTCCATGTCGTCTTCGTTAATGAGTGATTCTAATCGCGCCGCTTCGTCTGACAGGCCGCTGAGGTACTGCGATTCGATCTTCACGATCTCCCCTACGTTGTCCTGCACGGTTTTAGTAAGTAATCCAAGTTTCGGCACATTCCCCGTACTGGTTCCAAATTCCTGGAAGTAGGCGTAAAAACCCTTGGCTTTATTGTCAAGACCGATCTGGACTCTAGGGTAAAGCGTGTCTTTGCTCGACCAGACTTTGTACTTCGTTGCTTTCCCTGCTTCGCCGGTCTTCTTCGTGAAGTGTGAGTAGTAGGCGGCCTTAAAGGCCTTTGTAACGAACTTGCCCACATCCCGAAGGGCTGCCCTGGTCAGCTCAAAGATGTAATACTCGCACGCATCTACGTTGGTCTCGTATTTAACCTCAGCTTTTCCATCTTTGACAATAGTCTTAGTTGAGCTCTTCGGTGTCGGCATCGTCTTCCTCCTCCGGATCAGGGTCCGGCAACGGAGGCCATTCCTCATTATCCTTGTAGCAAGTCAGCTCCAAAGCGTCCCCATCGTTGAAAGTCCGAAGCACCCGGAGGTTGACAGAAGTGGTGGATCCGAACGGAGTATACTGAAGCCGTTCTTCACCCTGGTAATCCAGCCAGTTTTCAAGACGGAACTTGACTTCCGGCTTATACCCGACTGCCATGCCCTGGTAGACCTCGTTCATGCCTACAGAGTATTCTCCGGCATATACCGTGCGGGTGGTCAGGACTTTTACAAGGTCTCCGTATTCGTTCCGGGCATCTGTCTCCTTGATCAGAGTGATGTCGGTATACCTCATCCAACCACCTCCAGACCATAACCGGAGGACTCCCTAAGCTGGCCCTTCTGTTCGTCATAACTGGCCTTCAGTCTGTCGTAGTCATCCGGAGATCCGAAGTTCATCACGCAGTAAGTGACGATGGCCCGGCTAATCAGCGGATCGGTGACCAGGTAATTCGTGATCACATCATTGGTTTTAACCTCCGTGTAATCGAATTCCACCCCTGCATGCTGTATATCAGCGATTGCTGCGGCAATCAGATCTAATAATTCCTGGTCAAAAACCGATGTCTGGATCCTCTTCGCCAGTTTTACTTTCGCTAACATCTTTAATTCCTCCGTTATAGGCCTCAAAATAGCCTCTTGTGACTACGCAGCTCCCAACGTGGCCCATCTCAATGGTGGAATCGCACCAGATCTCATACCCGCACTGCCTGGCCCTCCAGCAGAACGCCACATCCTCGCCGAAGCCCTTCATAGGATCGAACATCTGACCCCCGAACCGCGCCGCAACGCTGATCAGGACATCTGTGGACAGAAGCACACCGGCAAACCCACAGCCTCCGACCTGGAACAGGCCTTCCGGAACGGATAAGAGGGCGGTATAAGATGCTCCCTTATCGTCCGGAAGTTTGTCCAGGCGTTCAAACAGGCACGGGGTATAAGGCGGTTTCCTGCGGAAGCAGAGGGCCGTAAGGAAGCTGATGTCATTCTTCTCACAGACATCCAGCATCCTCTCTAAAAGATCCTGGTTAAACACCATATCGGAGTCTAACCACAAGACCCAATCGGCCTCCTCTGCAACTGCCTGACGAGCCAGGTTATTTCGGGCATTGTACACGAGAGATCCGGACTCGATGCCGAACTTAACCTCATGTTTGCGCTGTAACTGGAGCATACTGCCCAGGAACTGCACCGGCACGGTCTCCATCGTTGGAATCGCGATAAAAATCTTCATTTGAACCTCCCGTTTTTAATTGCTTAGTGTACGATCTTGCAGAATGCGTTCGGGCCGACAACGCCGATGCCCACGAATTCTCTGCCCAGGATCCGGACAAGGTCGTATTCCATCTTGGTCAGGTTGTCAAACTTGATCTCAATACCTTCGCCATTCGGGAAGTTGGCCTGAGCACCGACACCAAGGTCACCTACGATAGCGTAGGGAACGCCGGTCGTAGCAGCAGAGAACGCAGACAGGCTGTCGTTGAACACTACCGGAAGACCTTCGAACGGGTCGTATCCGTAGCCGTTGGCCGCCTGAGCTTCTTTGAAGGCACCCCAGGTCTGCTTGTTCATGATGACCACAGGGTTGGCAGCTTCATCAGAGATCTGAGCCAGAGCCTTAGCAACAAGGCCGACAGAAACGGTCGTAGCAGTGATGCTGTTAACCATCGGATGATCATCGGAGCCGCCAGTGGTACAAGCAACAATCGCAGCGACAAGGACATCAGCGGCCTTCTTCGCGATGCGGTAGGTCAGTTCATCATAGATATAATCCAGGAACTCTTCAGCCTTCATGTCCAGGACTTCGTCAGAAATGGAGATCCACTTCTTGATGGACTGCGGGATCAGGGTGGTAACGCCCAGAACCAGGGACTCTTCGGTCACAGCAGAGTTGGCGGATTCGGTATGCACATAAGCACCGTCAGCGGATTTTTCCCAGCCGATCTTCAGGTTGCCCTTCAGATAAGACTTGCGGACACGGCTCATGATGCCTTCACGATTCCAGGCAGTGCGGACTCTTTCCTCAGCATAAGTAGCTACGGGAACAGTTCCGGTAACATTCTGGGTCAGCAGCGCACGGCACTGAGCGTCATCGCCGGTTTTGATGTATTCAGCATATGCCACGTTATACTCATGGCTGTTTCTGATTTCCATATCGGTCATTGTAGTATTCCTTTCCGTGGCAATTTCCTTACCACTCATCATCACATCCTGGAGCTCTTTCTGCCTTGCTTCGGCAGCGGCCAGGATCTCGGTCTCACGGTCATTCAGCGACCGCTCTTCATTGTTAAGCTGTTCAGCCTCAACTGCCAGGGCATCGAGATCAGCGTCTTCAGCTTCCATCTCCACGGCAATAGCCTCTCTCCGGGCTACAAGTTCCGCCTTCCTGGTCTGGACATCTTCCAGCTTCATCTCTTTAATTTCCATCACAGTTGGTTCCTTTCAGTAAGTTTTTAATCCGCTCGATCTTCTCGGCACGTTCACGCTCTCTCCGGCGTTTTTCTTCCTCTGCTTTGATCACTCCGTCAAAGCTTCTGCGTGCTGCTTCTGAGATATCGGTGTTCGGATTAGCCGGGATGCTCACCGCACTGACATCGTAGATCTTCCTGACCGATGTAATGTTCCGAGTGTGCGTTTCCTCGTCATAGTTTTCATCAGCAACAGTGAAGGCCCATGACATCTGAGTCACAAGACCGGCCTTTATGGATTCAAACATGCGGCGGCTGTCTTCGGTAGATCCGAGGTCGGCCCACACATGTAAGCCCTTATCATCAGACGAGAGCTGAAGCGTGCCATTCTTCTGTCTGGCAAACACCATTCCCTCGTGGTTGTACAAAAAGATCACATCAGACATGTCAGCTCCGGCAAGAGCGTCACGGCTGATCGTCTCGTTATACTTAATCCCATCGTATTCAAACAGCGTGTACGGATCGTCATAGGTTGTGGCGTATCCTTCCACGATGTACTGAGGCTCTTCGTTCTCTTCTGCGGCCCGGAACTGGATGTCCGACAGCTGGAAGTAACGAACCTCTCTGTCATTCTTGATCGACATTATCTTCTCCTTCCTCCGGAGGCTCCGGATTGACATCTTCACTCGGTTCCGGCAATACCTCCGGTTCCGGATCAGGGGCTTTATCATCGCCAACAAAATAATACTCGCCACGGATCGGCAACTGATCACCGATCTCGGCGGGCAGCGGCGTATAGTTGATCAGCTCTCTCGCCTCGTTGATCGTGATCATGCCACGGTCAGACAGCTGGGCAATAAAATTGATCTTGTCGGTCGTGCTCATGTACTGAAGCCGGTTCGCCGCCACTTCCACCTTCGCACCATGGCCGATCTCAAGATCTGTAAACAGCATGAAGGTCAGCACCTGTTCCAGCTGAATGGCAAACGGTTCAATGGCTCCATCAAACAGAGCATCAAGAGCACTTCCGGAGGCTTTATTCTGGATCACATCCTCAGACACACCGAAATAATCAAAGACATTCCGCTGGATGAGGGCCTGTTCTTCAGCACTTACCGTATAAGCGGTGCTGTGAATCTGCTGTATGCCATCGTAGGTGTTGGGAAAAAGCAAAAATCCCGAAGCGTCTGCCCTCATATTTCTGGCAGTGAAGTTCTTCTGCTCCTGTGCAAGGTCTTCCGGGTCCTTAAAGTTCGTTGCCCTGGCTAAAAAACGGAAGGTGGAAGCACTCTTGACTCCCTCCTTAATGCCCTGGCGTTCCATTCCGATCAGATCCAGCGTGTCTTCCAGCGCCCGGTTTGATTCCCCGAAGAAATCATCTCGGTACTGGAACCGAGTCATGATTCCGCATCTTTCAAACTCTACGGCAGCGGTCTGACGATTAACGAACGTGTACTCCAGATACAGCCGTCCGTTCCGGCTCTCCAGAATCTTGCACCTCTCCGGCAGACACGGCCAGATCCCGACCACATCATTGTTAATGTCAATGATCGGAACAATGAACAGCGTGGTCTGCATGTAAAGAATCGTCAGCGCACGATATAAGAACTGCGACCAGGTCATGAAGCCGTTCGGTTTTTTCTTCAGGATCGTCTGAGTCTTCGGCATGGCTGCTCCATGGACCTTGATCTGAAGCTTGCTCACATGCCGCGCAACAGCATCAATGGCAGCGCGGACAAGTTCGCTTTCATAAATCTCCCCGCGCCAGCGTTTAAATACTGGCTCGTAGGCCGTCAGGGTGTGGAAGTACTGATCCGCCGCCCACTTTTTCGGCCTAAAAATCTTGTCAAGTAACGACATGCGTTCACCTCTTTGCATTCACCAGCTGGCCGCCTATTTCTGCATACCACTTCTGCCGGACACACATTGCATCCAGCAAGGCTGCCATTCCATCAATGCGTTGGTACTGGCTGAGTTTAACCAGCTTTTTTCTGTTGGTTTCGTTGTTCATTTTCAGGGCAGCGTTTAGCATGTGGATCTTCAAGAGATCGTTGTCTCCGAAGTCGAACTTGCCGTCCCGGATGAGGCCGTCAGTCTCGTTGATGACCGGGGTCAGGTTCTCGCCCTGGAAGACATCGTCCATGTTGAAGCCGTAGGAGGCCATGTCCTGGACAAGGTACGCTGCCGAATATCTATCGAATCCCACCTTCAATGGGTAGATCTTGTATTTTTCAATCAGATCCTGGAACCACTGCTCGCAGTCGTGGTAGTCCACGAAGTTCTCGCCGGAGAGACTTAAGAAGCCCTTCGCAACGTAAGCCATATACGGGAGGCCATCCCGTGCAGTGGCTTCTTCCACCTTCTCCGCTGGCATCCAGAAGTGGGCAAACGTGTACAGCGTCCCGCTCTTCTCCACCACGCAGACAGCCGCCGTCAGGTCAGTGGTCTGAGAGAGGTCGAGCCCGGCGACAGCGTAACACCGGTGGAAGTCTTCAAAACTGAGGCTGTTCCCGGAGAAGCACTTCGCCACATCCTGTGTGTTCAACCACGCCTGTGATGAGTTTTGCTTGATGCAACAATACTTACACAGGAACTCGGCCCTTTTACTCAGACTCTGCCTGGCGACATCGATCTCGTTAAGAATGTAATCAATGGACACCGACTTCCCCAGCTGAGGCATCGACTTCCGGATCTCGTTGATATCGTCCCACTGCTCCGGATCATCCACCATGTAGATCACCGGCAGCAGCCGCTTCTCTTCGGAGTCGCCTAACAGGAACCTCGTCGCACGCTTCATCAGTTCATCGTAGATGCCATCGTTCTCGTAGCCGGAAGTGGTCACCGACAGAAGCAGAGCATCACCGGCTCTGGCACCCATGCCGGACTTCATGACTTCGTACATCTTCAGGCCACGATCTCCCGGCCAGGCGGCGATCTCATCACAGATACACAAGCTGGGGTTGAAACCGTCTGCTGTCTTCGCCTGGAACGCCACCTTCTTCATCGTGGAATTCGTTCCGACAATCTCCAGCTTTGAGATCCTCTTCTTCGGCAGCATGGCATCATCGTTGACCTTCTTGTTGTGCGGATCCTTCTCCGAGCAGATCTCCTTAAGCTCAATATAATCTGGATCCAGCTGAATCATCTGCCACGTTGTGTTGTAAACGATGTCGGCCTGATCGAGTTTCGGAGCCACGCAGTAGATCTCCGATCCGTACCCACCCTGCTGGAACTCATAGTCCGCAATAGCCGAAGCCAGAATGGACTTGCCGTTCTTCCGGCCCTCCACCAACAGGGCTTCCCAGAAATGTCTTTTCCCGTCCTCGTCCACTATCCCATATAATGCGGACAGGAAGGCCTTCTGCCACACCTCAAACCTTACCGGCCCCGGTGCCAGCGGCCCTTTAACGTGGAAGCAGTGGGCCTCCATCCATTCAATAGCCGAATTAGCTTTGACTTGATCATAAAAAAAGAGACCCTGCTCGAGCCCCTTGATCAAATAGTCATATATCTTCCGTGTCCACTGACCCACGTGCTCGGATCCCTCCATGATCCGTTGGTAATAATCATAGATCCAGTTCGTTCCGTCCATGCCCGGATGCCTCCTCCCCGGAAGTGCTTAATCCGGACTGCGCCGGTCTGGATTTGTTGGTTCGCTCTCGTTTTTGATGCGAAAAAAGTCACACCCACGGTCTATAGCATATATGCCTAAAAATTAACACCCCCGGGGGGCTATCTTATCTCCACAGATCCGTCAGGTGATACTGTATAGCGTAGATCCTCACGCCTATGCTCTGCTTCGTGACACTCCCTGCATACTGCCTCCAGGTTCCCCCAGGATAATGTGATCTCCGGGTTGTTAATATTCTCAGGAGAAATATAAACCTTATGATGCACGATCACTGCTGGATGATACAGCCCCTTCTTAAGGCAGCGTTCACACAGCCCACCTACTGACTTAAGGTATGCCTTCCTGGTCTCCTGCCAGCGGCGTGATTTGTAGAATGATGAAGCAAAGTCTTTCATGTTATCCTCCACAAGAAAGAGAGCCACAGTGTCCCAAGCTTTGTCTGTGGCCCTCTATCAGAAACTCGGCAGAATTGGTTGCACGGGAGGTTTTTCATGTGGTTTCTGATGCTAACAATATAACACAAGAAAATCCACATTATTCCACTTCTTTCAAGTACTGTTCGTAGAATATCTTCAACGCTCTGCCATGGCAGTTAGCTATGTACTTAGTATCGTAGTGCAATTCGTCAGCTATCTTCCGGAACGGCTTGCCCTCAAAGTAACGCATGAACAGGATGTCTTTATATAAGCCTATAGCATCCAGCTCGTTTACCTGATAGATGATCACAACATAAAGATCATAGTATTCTATCTTCAGATCCACCAGCTTCTGGCGCAATTCGCTAAGGCGAACAATACCGGCTTCCATGCGGTTCTCTGGGCTTGTCTGCACGTTGAGCTTGTCATAGCGGATAGCACCAGCGGAAGACAAGGCTGCGCCCAGCGTCTGGATCTCTTCGTCCACTCTACGCTGTTTCTGCTTTAACCTTCGTAATTGATTCAGGTATTCTTTAGCCGTCATTCTTCGCTCCTATTAGCGATCTCTGTCTGAGAGCCAGGCCTCATGTAGTTATAGTAGTACAGAGGCATTGGCCAGATATCGACCTGTTCATTACTTGTGATTTTAGCCATCATCTCCCTGGTAAAGTAAAGGTCTGATTCCATCTTCACATCTGTGAACCTGGTGTCTCCGATAAACTCCCTACGCCAGCATTTCGACCAGACATTCGGCCAGATCCGGCCAAGCGTGTTCGCTGTGTATCCACGGCCTTTCCAGATGAAGGCAAAACAGAGCACATCTGTAAGTGATGTTTCATTGAGTCTGTCTGCCAGTTGCTGAAGCACATACTCATGCAGCCACCAGTCGTCATCATCCATAAAAAGCACGTATTCTCCGGAAGCG
>Ga0310697_10005162_pt1 | contig 12692 bp, 10 predicted proteins | sample 172DNAGHGlowgp2_FD_203883 | JGI IMG/M metagenome (GOLD analysis project Ga0310697, IMG submission 203883) | Sheep rumen microbial communities from Palmerston North, Manawatu-Wanganui, New Zealand - 1728 DNA GHGlow gp2 (v2) (version 2) | ecosystem: Host-associated > Mammals > Digestive system >... | reverse complement strand
GTTTTGCTTGGAGCCACTGTTCTATCTCTTCGAACCTCAGCACGGGGAACTGCTGGCGTTGTTGCTCGCCACCGTCGAAGCGGTCGTCCATCCGATAGCAGCGCACCACGTATTGGTCGTCGCCAATAGGCACGATGTCCAGACATTGTCCGGGCTCCAGGTTGATATGCCAGTCGTTGTGTGGCACGCCCGTCACGATATTGTCGTGCGAGAGCGTCCATCGGCTGCCTATATGGCTGTTCTCCACCCATATATTCGTGTTCTCTGCCGTGAACCTGATATCCACCACCGCGTTCTGTACAAAGATAGAGTGATGGGGCTTGCGGTCGTGGTGCATAATCTGCCGCTGGTCGCTCACCACATTCTGCAGCCTGACCGTGGAGGAAATCATCTCGCCCGATGTGCCGAAATGATAGAACTCACCTCCCTGCAGCGGCACGACGGCCACAGTGAGTGAACGCAACGCCGGGTCGTCAATCTCCGGGTCGGTGCCCAAGGTGCGGCCGAACTCGGCGTAGAGGTCATAAGGTCTTAAATGAGAAATGAGAAATGAGGAATGAGAAATGGGCTCCGCCGTGTTTTCGCCATTGTCTATACAGCGTTTCATGAGTAGTTCTACGGCACGGTCGCTGAGCATCCACACGCCGATGTCGGTGAGGAAGTAATGGTCTTTCTGCAACTCGTGAAGCCGTTCCACGCTGGGCTTCTGCAGCATGCGCTTCAGCACGTGAGGTGTGCGGCGGTCGCTCAGGAACACGCCGTGGTTACGGGCCACGTTGGCATCGAGCCAGAGGCCGTAGCACACCACGTCGGCCTGGGGAACCGGACTGAGCGGCTGACTGGTGCGTATGAGCACGTCGCCGCTCACCACCATCGTGTTCAATCCTTCTGGCGCCATCGCCATGATCTGCTCATAGAGGGGCAACTGCAGCGACAGCAGGTCTTGCGACAGCCGCTGTCCGCGCTCCCAGCGGAACACGGGCACGGGTGTCAGAATCTTTCCCGATGGTGCGTATGCCGGCAGCCGCCGGCTCTGTCCGCCGGCATGCAGCAGTATGCGTTTCTCTGCCGACAGCCAGTCTGAAAATGAAGAATGAAGAGTGAAGAGTGAAGAATTTGCTACCGCACCAGTTTCCTCCATGCCTGCTGCGGTAGCAAATTCTTCACTCTTCACTCTTAACTTTTCACTTAAAAAGGCCTGCCACAGCAGCCAGGCCGTGCCGCCACCGCTGCCTATGCGGTGCCCCTCCGGGTCGCATGTGCAAAAGAACTCGTCTTCCGATAGTTCTGTTATCTGATGAAAAATGGTTTTGCCGTCTTGTCCTTTTCTGACCAGATTGGGCGGCAGGGAAAGTAGTTTCTTCATACTCGTTGCTTTTGTTTTAGGACTACAAAGTTACATATTATTTCTGAAAGAAACAATTTATTTGCTCAAGAATACCACTTTTTCAAAAAAAAATTGTAATTTTGTCGCCGATATAAAAAAATTGTAATTTTGTCACCGATATGAAAAAGATAGACATACTAACCAAGGACGGCGTGAACTTTCTGGTTCCGTTTATACTGATTACCTCGTGTTTTGCCCTGTGGGGATTTGCCAACGACATGACCGGCCCCATTGTGAAAGCCTTCTCAAAAATATTCCGCATGAGCGTCACCGAAGGTGCCCTGGTGCAGGTGGCTTTCTATCTGGGCTATTTCGTCATGGCCTTTCCTGCGGCCATGTTCATACAGCGCTTCTCGTTCAAGGCCGGCGTGATGGTGGGTCTGTCGCTCTTTGCCGTCGGGTCGTTCATGTTTTTCCCCGCCAAACTGACGGGCATGTACTATCCGTTCCTGTTCGCCTACTTCATACTGACCTGCGGGCTGTCGTTCCTGGAGACATCGTGCAACCCCTACATCTATTGTATGGGCAGCGAGGAGACGGCGACGCAGCGTCTGAACCTGGCCCAGGCTTTCAACCCGATAGGAGCCTTGTTGGGCATGACCGTTGCCATGGAGTTTGTGCAGGATAAGATGAGCCCGATGACCACTGAGCAGCGTGCCACGCTGCCCGACCTTCAGTTCAATATTCTGAAAGACAACGACCTGGGAGTCCTGATAGGCCCGTATTTGGGGCTGGGCATTGCCTGTGTGATGCTGTTGGTGCTGCTACGCCTTCACAAGATGCCCAGAGCCATTGACACCCCTTCCGGCAAGAGCATCACGACGGCCTTCAAGGAACTGATGCATATAGAGAACTACCGTGAAGGTGTCGTGGCGCAGTTCTTCTATGTCGGTGCGCAGGTGTCGTGCTGGACTTTCATTATCCAATATGGTACGCGCGTGTTTATGGATGAGGGCATGGACGAGAAGTCGGCCGAGATCCTGTCTCAGAAGTTCAATATCCTGGCCATGGTATTCTTCACCGTCAGCCGCTTCATCTGCACGTGGTTCCTGAAATATATACCTGCCGGCCGTCTGCTCTCCATCCTGGCCATCTTGGCCGGCTGTCTGGTAACGGGCGTCATTCTGTTCCCCGACCGCAACGGCCTCTATTGCCTGGTAGGTGTCTCGGCCTGCATGTCGCTGATGTTCCCCACCATCTACGGCATTGCCCTGCGCAGTGTGGGCGACAATGTGAAGTTTGCAGGCGCAGGACTTATCATGGCCATCCTGGGCGGCTCTGTGTTCCCGCCCCTTCAGGCCCTGATTATCGACTCAGGCATCTCGATAGACTATGTAACCTCTACCAACCTGTCGTTTATCGTTCCGTTCATCTGCTTTGTCGTCATTGCCGTCTACGGACACAGGTCGTATATCCGTCATTACATCCTGCATCCCGACGCGGAAAACCATGTTTAGTTCACCGCGAACTGTGAACTATGAACCACGAACTATGAACTATGGACCACGAACTATGAACTATGGACTATGAACTAAACTAAGCGTTCTCTTCCTGATAGTCCAGGTCGGCCTCTACAACAAAGCGCACCTCGTCGGCCAGCAGGCGCGGCCGGCCTTCAGCCTCAGCCCGACGGCAGAGATAGGCCGACACCTCGTCGATGTCGACATCCACCTCGTCGTCGTTGGTTTCCAGGATGCCACTCTCAAAGAAGTATTCTGCGATGGCGTCGAGCATCCACACCATCTGTTCGTCGGTGTACTTCTCCTTGAGATCGCTGGGCAACAGTTCCCGGATATAGGCTATCTCGCGGCCATTCTCTTCCTGGTCGCGGAGCAGTTCCTCATCAATGTTAGCCATAGGTCAGAGCAGTGCCTCTATTTTCTCGATGAACTTATCCTTCGACTGTGCACCCACCAGTTTGTCGACCTGTGCACCGCCTTTGAAGAAGAGGATGGTGGGGATGTTGCGGATGCCGAAGTCGGCGGCCAGTTCCTCGTTCTCCTCCACGTCGCATTTGCCTACCACAATCTTGCCGTCGTATTTCTCGGCCAGTTCGCTGAGGATAGGCGACACCATGCGGCAGGGGCCGCACCATGTAGCCCAGAAATCCAACACCAGAGGCATGCTGCCATTCTTCAGTGCCTCAAAATTCTCGCTTGTGATTTGTACTTCCATCTTGTTAAATATTTACTGTTTATGATGTTACTCGCTTGCAAATATACAAAAAAGAATTCATTTCTATGCCTTCTTGACAAAAAAACTTCTATTAATGAACTTTTTTAACCGATTTTTCATCTTCTTGTGAACATTTTATCGAAAAAAAGGCGTATCTTTGCACACGATATGAAAAAGGCAATCATGATGATATGCATGCTGGTGCTGACATTGAATGTCAGCGGGCAAACCACACGCGAGGAGATCAGGAAAGACCGGCGGGTGTCGGGCGGCTCCTTTCTGGCCTATCCCGGTCCGCAACAGGAACGGCTGACGCCGGCCCCCGGCGGCAAGAAGCCCTTTTATATCAGTCACTATGGGCGGCACGGCTCGCGCCACATGACCAAGTATGATGACTTCAAATATGTGCGCAACGCACTGGAACTGGCATCACAGCAGCATGTGCTGACACCGCTGGGCTACGACGTGCTGGCGCGTGTGGCACGTATGGAGGAGGAGTCGCATGAGAGCCTGGGTGAACTGACGGCCCTCGGTGCCCGCCAGCACGGGCAGATTGCCGAGCGCATGTACCACCGCTTCCCCGAGGTGTTTAAGGGCGTAACAAACATCGAGGCGAAAAGCAGCACCTCCATACGCAGCATCATGTCGATGAACTATGCCCTGATAGCCCTGAAAGGCTTAAACCCGAGGCTCAACATCATCGAGAAGGCAGCGTTGCGCGACATGCACCACCTGTTTCACGTAGACAGGGAACTGACAGCGAAGTCTACATCGAAAGAAAACCGGAAGGTCTACGACGACTTCTGCAGCAAGTATCCCACGTGGCAGCGCCTCGTGTCTCTGCTGATCACCGACACGGCCTTCGTCAACCGCAACTTCGTGGGCGAGCGCTTCGGCTATTATATGTTTCGCATAGCCTCTGCCCTGCAAGACTCCGACCTGCACGACGAGATGACCTTCTACGACCTCTTCACCGAGGATGAGATATACAAGAACTGGAAGAAAGAGAATGCCTTCTGGTACCTGGGCTATAGTTTCTGCCCCACAAGCGGCGGCGAGCAGCCCTACTCACAGCGTTTCCTGCTGCGCGACATCATTGAGAAGGCCGACAGTTGTCTGCAGCAGCCCCATCCCAGCATCACCCTGCGCTACGGCCACGACACGGCCCTGCTGCCCCTCATCTGTCTGCTGGGCATCAACGGCTATGACCTGGCCACCACCGACCTGGACCTGCTGGAAGAGAAAGGATGGCTGGACTATCGTGCCATCCCCATGGCTGGCAACCTGCAGATAGTGTTCTACCGTAAGAACCTGAGCGACAAGGATGTGCTCATCAAGGTGCTGCTCAACGAAAACGAGGCCACGCTGCCTATTAAGACAGACGTAGCCCCGTATTATCACTGGCAGGACTTCCGCAACCATTATCTGTCGCTTATCGATGCCTACGATGCTGCTCATTCTGATGAATGAGTCCGCCAACATCTATTGGTGAGCCGACAGGAAGGCGAGCGCATCTATTGGTGAGCCGTCTGGAAGGCGAGCGCATACATACGCATCTGCTTGATCATGGCCAGCAGGCCATTGCTGCGCGTGGGCGAGAGGTGCTCCTTCAGTCCTATCTCGTCAATGAAATAGAGGTCGGCATCGAGTATCTCCTGCGGCGTGGCGTCGTTGAGCACGCGGATAAGCAGGGTGACGATGCCCTTCACTATCAGCGCATCGCTCTCAGCCTGGAAGTGAACGACCCCTTCGGCCTTCTCCCCTTCCCCTTCGGTCTTCTTCCCTTCACCTTCGGTCTTCCTCCCTTCCACGTAGTCGGCCTGCAGCCACACGCGGCTCTGGCAGCCGTCAATGAGGTTCTGCTCGGTCTTGTATCTCTCGTCGAGCGGCGGCTGTTCGTTGCCCAGGTCTATGAGCAGTTGATACTTGTCCATCCAGTCGTCGAAACCGGCGAACTCCTCTATAATCTCGTCTTGTCGTTCGTTAATGGTCATATTGTTCATTGTCTGTCACTATCTTAAACAGTTTGTCGCTGGGCCGCACCTTGCCTGTCACGGGGATGGCCACGCGTGTGCCCTGCGGAGCCTCTTCTACGGGGTGGCCGTCATTGTCGTGAATCTCGGTGGCGGTGAGATACATCACGCCGGTGGTAGGCCCGGTGACCAGCAGTTTGTCGCCCAGCCTAAAGGTGGTGGCATCGACGGTAAACTCTGCCACGCCCAGGCGCGAGAAATACTTCACGCCACGGCCAATGTAGACCTTGCGCTCTGTGGCGTTGGAGCCGTAGTTCTTGTTCCATTCGCCCATCAACTGCCCCTGGTAATAGCCGTCCCAGAAGCCCCGGTTGAAGACGGTGGCGAGGCGGCGGTCCCATTCATCCTTCCTATCCTCGGTAAACGTGCCGTCGAGCACGGCGGCGATGGCCTCCTTGTAGCATTTCACCACGTTATAGACATATTCCGGCCCGCGTGCACGTCCTTCGATCTTAAAGACCCTCACGCCGCTTTCCATCAGACGGTTGATGAATCGGATGGTCTTCAGGTCCTTGGGGCTCATGATATACTTGTTGTCAATCTCCAACTGGCGGCCCGTCTCGTTGTCGGTAGCCGTGTACGAGCGTCGGCAAATCTGCACGCACTCACCCCTGTTGGCGCTGCGGTTGGCCTCGTGCAGGCTCATATAGCACTTGCCACTGACGGCCATGCACAGGGCCCCGTGGCAGAACATCTCTATGCGCACCTGCTGCCCGCCGGGTCCGCAGAGATGCTGCTCCTCTATCTGCCGGTAGATGTCGGCCACCTGTTCCATCTTCAACTCACGCGCCAGCACGACCACGTCGGCAAACTGGGCATAGAATTTCAGGGCCTCTATGTTCGAGATGTTCAGTTGCGTGGAGAGATGCACCTCCATGCCCACCTGCCGGCAATAGGTCATCACGGCGATGTCGCATGCGATGACGGCCGAGATTTGTGCTTCTACTGCAGCGTCGACAATCTGGTGCATGGTCTCTATGTCCTCGCCATAGATAATGGTGTTGACGGTGAGATAGGTCTTCACGCCGGCCTCGTTGCAGGTGGCGGCGATGTCGCGCAGGTCGTCGATGGAGAAATGGTTGGCCGAGTGCGACCGCATGTTCAACTGCTCCACGCCGAAATACACCGAGTCGGCCCCGGCCTGCAGTGCTGCTGCCAGCGACTCCCTGCTTCCCACAGGCGCCATGATTTCAAAATCTCTCGCGTTCATATCTGTTGCGTATGGCTCTTTTGCCCGTTTCTTATATTTTCGGCAAAAGTACTCATTTTTTTTCATTCAGCAAAAGAAAAAGACCGAAACCTTGTGTCGTTTCGGTCTTTTCTTATTGCAAACAGGCTTTTTGTACGTAGCAAACGGCTTGTGGCCTTACCTTTGATGGACTATGACTTTCTTGCCATTGATGATGTAGAGCCCTTTCTTCAATTGTGAATTATTCACACTTCTCTTTTCACCATTCATTAGCGAAGCGTTGACGCGGCGGCCGTCAAGGGTGTAGACACCGCTTCTTTCCTCTTCCTGCCTAGCGTTCACCTCCTCGACGCCGGTGGTAACGTCTTTCAGCGTGCAGAAGGTGAAATAGGTGGGCTCGTCGTACTTGGCGGGCGAAGCGGCATCCTTCAGATACTTGCCAGTACCGACATTCATGATCGTGAAGCCCTTGCCGTCGACATACTCTACACTCCAGACGGCACCCTTTTCAATGTCCTGGCCATTCTGTCCGTTCATATTGCTGGAGAAGAAGCAGCCGTTGCCGTCGACAGCCGACGTGTTCAGGTAGGCTATACCGCCGCCCACCTGATAGTCGCTGCCTTCTGGCGTGATGAGTTTCAGTTTAACGCCGCCACTTGCTTTCGACAGTTTAAAGAGATAGCCGGTGTTAGTGTCCTTGAACGCGGTCTTGAAGTCGGCATTATTAAAATGCTGGCCGAAGGAACCATAGAAAGCCGTGCCGTCGGCCTCGTTGACAATGGCAAATGTCTGACTCTTGACTGATGCCACATCGGTAAAGCGCTGGTCGATGCCTTTCATGGTCGTGGTCGTGGCAAGGTAAGGGTCGTCATAGACCGGGTCGATATCATACACCACCCTGAGCACCTGCTGGGCATAGCGCTTGCCAAAGACACGATAGCCCGCAGCCGAGAAATGCCAGGGGTCGTTGCCATTGCCGGGCAGCCCTTTGGCCGAGACGACGTATGACGTAGGCACGACGCTGGGCATGCGGTCTACCTGTACGTTATGGCCTTCGCAGCCGCCGCTCTGCGGGGCATCGCCCTTATACTCCACCTCACCGACGAACAGGGGCACGTCGGCAGCCTTCAGGCCAAGGTCTTTCAGCATGTCCTCGTAAATCTTCTTCACCATGTTCGGCCAGTTGGGGTCGCCACAGTTCGAGCAGCCCTGATGCAGCAGGATGCCCTTGATGACGCCCACCTCCTGAGCCTTCTTTGCCATGTCGATGATGCGGCCGTAGGGGTTGCCGCCATAGTGTCTTTTTGCCAGTATTGCCCACCATTCATTGGGGTTATCATTCAGTTTCTGCTGATACTTGTCCTTGTCGAACATCTCGATAGGGCTGCCACCCATGGCCACGGCGATGACACCGATCTTATGATTGGGCAGGTTGTCCACCATCGTGCGTCCAAAATAGTCGGTAGGTCCCAGTTTTCCGTCAGGGCTGACGATAGGGCACTCTGCCTTGTACCAGTTGCCCAGCGTGCGCTTGGGGCTGCTGAAATTACAGGTTGCCAGCATCTGGAAGCGGGCGTCTACATTTCCCACATCCTGTGCCTCCCACTGGGCGTTACCTTCCATGTTCGACTGTCCGAAGCAGATGTAGACATGGAAGTTCGGATCCACTTCTGCGTCAGCCTTCGTGAGGCAGGCCGTCAGACCCAGGAGCATCATAAACAATGTCTTTTTCATTATTGTCTGTCTTTTATGAAAATATCTCTTACCTTCTTATTACTTTCTTGCCGTTCTTGATGATCATGCCGCGATAGCCGTTACCTACGGGCACGCCCATGAGGTTATAGGCAGGGCCGTCGGCAACATCGTCACTGACAACAGCCCGGATGTCCATCGGCGTGGGGCTGGTGACAGTCAGGCTGCGTGCCGCCGACTCCTTCACCTGGCCGTCGACGTTTGTCACAATAGCCGTGATGGAATAGGTGGTCATCTCTTCCGGCACGAAATAGACCGTATAGGGCGACTCTGTCGAGGTGCCCACCAGCAGGTTGTTGGCATAGACGCTCACGTGGCTGACGGCACTGTTTTTCGAGGTGACCTTCATCTCCACAGGGATGGCATCGCCGACGCCATATTCTCCTGTGAAGGATTTCAGCCTGCACGACATTCCCTCGCCTTCCTCTGCGCGGGTTAAGGTCAGGTCCTTGAAGAAGAAGCCGCCCTTGTCTATGAGCAGTGTGAAGATGTGGCGGCCGGCCGTCAGCCTGGTCTGCAGCCGTCCGTGCAGCACCTTCCATACCGAGGAGCCGCCCGTCTTGGGCACTTCCACAAAGTCGGTGATGAACGTCAGCCCGTCGAGGCCATATTCTGCCATGTGGAAAATGCCGCCGGTCTTCGTCGAGGCAATGGTAGCGTCAAAGGCGTAGATGCCGTCCTCCTTCACATCGACGGTATAGTCCATCCACTGGCCATCCTTCATGGCCGTGGTGTTGCTGCGTGCGGCGTTGTAGTAGGTAATGCCCGAAGCGCCCCTGTCATACTCCATGATATTGAACGTGCCAGGCAGTTCTGGAACCGTCTCAGGATAAGGCTCACGTTTGTTCTTCGTGCTTACCACATTGAAACGGCCATAACGCTCGTAGGTAGAGCCGTCGGTGGCTGTCACCACAGCCTTCGTATCGTTCCACCCTGCCTTGCCCGGCGTGTACTCTACGATGTAGGGTGCCTCGGTCATCGTCTTCACCAACTCATTGTTGACATAGAAGTCAACCTTAGCAATGGTCTTCGTGGCCAGCCTGGCATGCACCTTGATGGGCAGCACGTCGTCCTTGGCAACCTTCAGAGACTGCGGACGGATATAGATCGTGGCCTCTTTCTTCATGCCAGGGTATGGACTCACGGCATTCTTCGCGGCATCGGTGGCCATATACTCCTTCAGCCAAGTCATGGCAGGACGCTCTGTGCCGTCCTTGTATAGTCCCGAGTTGCCGTTGGCGGTCCAGGTCTTTCCATAGACATACCCCCACAGGGTGACGCCGGCACAATAGTCGGCCTCCCACATCACGGGGAAATGCTGCTGATAGTTCCACACCTGGTTGCCGTCGTTGGCATCGCCGATATCATACTCGGTGATATACATCGGCATCTTCAGGGCCGTCTGAATCTTGGCCATGACGGTCTTGAAGTTGCTCTGGTTCATGCCGCCGAGGTCGTGGCTCTGACAGCCGTAGGCATCGACGGGCGCACCGGCATCGCGCAGTGTACGCACCAGGTCGATATACTGGTCGGTATTCCACTGGAAGGTGTTGAAGTCGTTGTAGATGAGGATGGCATCCGGCCAGCGTTCACCGGCCATGTCGAAAGCCTTGATGAGCCAGTCGTAGCCAGTCTTGCCGCCACCGCCCAGGGCCTCCTTCATGAAGTGTGTGCCGGCCTGGTGGCCTTCAACAGCCTCGTTGACCACGTCAATCAATGGCAGGCTGGGATATTTCTTCAGCACAGCATCATACCATTTCACGATAGCGTCGTAGCGTTCTGAGTAAGAGAGGCTCTCTATCCATCCAGGATACTGAGCCCCCCATACCAGTGCATGGAACTTATGGGGGAAATTGTATTTCTTGGCATAGTTGAACGCCTTATCGCACCCCCAGTTGAATGAGCCGCGCGTACCTTCCACGGAGGCCCACTTCGATTCATTCTCACAGGTAATCTGGTTCCAAAGTGTGTGAAAGGCGGGCACGCCGCCTCCGGCATCCACATTATAACTGGTGGTGATATTGCCGAGGAACTTGTTGGGATTCGTCGACAACTGTGCCCTGAGGCCACCAACAGCCATCAGGCAAGATAAAGCAATAAAAAATCTTTTCATCATATGATTATAATAATTTGGCTGCAAAATTACTGCTTTTTTATGACTATTGGCTGGTATTATCGTTTCAAATGGTTTGATTTATGTTGCATCATAAAGAAAACAGCGTTTTTTAACAAGGAAAAACAGCGTTTTTTAACAAGAAAACGAGCGTTTTATTTGCCAATATGCATTCTTTTTTATACTTTTGCATGCACTCCGTTGTTTGCATGAACTTCGAGATAGTACATATCCGTGAGACCGACTCCACCAACCGCTGGCTGAGAGAGCACGGCAAGGGAGAGATGGTCGTCTGGGCCGACTACCAGACGGCGGGGCGCGGCTGTGGCACCAACACATGGGAGAGCGAGCGGGGCCAGAACCTGCTCTTCTCGCTGATGATTCATCCGCAGGGCATAGCGGCCGCGCAGCAGTTTCTCATCTCCATGGCCATCGCGGTGGCCCTGGTGCGAATGCTCTCCTTATATATAAAAAGAGGTGTAAGCATCAAATGGCCCAACGACATCTATGTGGACGACCGTAAGATCTGCGGCATACTCATTGAGAACCGGCTCAGTGGCACGCAAATCCGCGAGAGCATCATTGGCGTGGGCCTGAACCTGAACCAGACGCTGTTTCTGAGCGATGCACCCAACCCCGTGTCGCTGCGCATGCTTACAGGAGAGGCTGCCGACCGCGAGACGTGTCTACGCCAAACGCTCGAAGCGTTTAGCCTAAACGCTCTCAGCAAACAGGCCGATTACTATCGCAAGCACCTCTACCGCCGCGAGGGCTTCCATGCCTATCACGACAACGAGGGCTACTTCGAGGCCGAGATAGCCGGCGTAGAGGACGATGGTCATCTGCTGCTGCGCGACCGCGACGGGCGTCTGCGACGCTACGCTTTCAAGGAGGTGAGGTTTGTTATTTGAAGAAATGTCGGAATATCGAAATGACGAAATATCGAAATGACGAAATGTCGAAATGTCGAAATAAAAAAAGAAACTATGTCAAGATTTAAAAGAATCCTATTGAAACTGTCGGGCGAGAGCCTGATGGGAGCGCAGGGCTACGGCATCGACCCTGAGCGTCTGAGCGACTACGCCAAGCAGATCAAAGAGGTGCACGAGATGGGTGTGCAGATAGGCATCGTCATTGGCGGTGGCAATATCTTCCGCGGGCTTAGCGGCTCGCAGAAGGGCTTCGACCGCGTGAAAGGCGACCAGATGGGCATGTGCGCCACGGTCATCAACTCGCTGGCACTGTCGTCGGCACTGGGTGCCATCGGCGTGAAGAACAAGGTGATGACGGCCATCCGCATGGAGCCCATCGGCGAGTTCTACACCAAATGGAAGGCCATCGAGGCCATGGAGCAAGGCAGCGTGTGCATCTTCTCCGCCGGCACGGGCTCGCCTTATTTCACCACCGACACCGGCTCCAGTCTGCGCGGCATCGAGATCGAGGCCGACGTGATGCTGAAGGGTACCCGCGTGGACGGTGTCTATACCGCCGACCCGGAGAAAGACCCCACGGCCACGAAGTTTTCAGAGATCACCTATAAGGAGGTATTGGCACGAGGGCTGAAGGTGATGGACCTCACGGCCATCTGCATGTGCCAGGACAACAATCTGCCCATCTATGTGTTTAACATGGATGTCGTTGGCAACCTGAAGAAGGTGATGGATGGCGAGGACATCGGCACGCTGGTGCACAATTGATTGAAGGTTGAACAACGCGCAGTTGATATTCAATCTTCAATATAATCGACATATTCGCCCTCATCATGGGCGAATATTTTTTTGTTCACCTCGCTGGGCTGCCGGCTGTCAACAATGGTGACGCCGTCGGCCGTGCGGGTGGTGCGGGTGGTGTGTGCCTGCTGCCTTTGCTGCTGCTTTTTCCTATCGCCGGGGTTGCCCTTGAAATAGTTGTCATCAAACTGAGGGCCGTCGCTGTTTCTCTTTTCCTTGTAATAGTATTTGTTGGCCATGCGCTGAAACTCTTCTTCCGTCATGTCGCCGGAAGAGAACCTGCGGAAAAAGCGGATGCCTTTCCTGAGGTAGT
>Ga0310697_10005161_pt1 | contig 12693 bp, 10 predicted proteins | sample 172DNAGHGlowgp2_FD_203883 | JGI IMG/M metagenome (GOLD analysis project Ga0310697, IMG submission 203883) | Sheep rumen microbial communities from Palmerston North, Manawatu-Wanganui, New Zealand - 1728 DNA GHGlow gp2 (v2) (version 2) | ecosystem: Host-associated > Mammals > Digestive system >... | reverse complement strand
GCTGCGTGCCGTCACCCGGAGGCGTGGGCTGCGTACCGTCAACCGGGGGAGTAGGCTGTGTGCCGTCACCCGGAGGTGTGGGCTGCGTGCCGTCGCCCGGCGGCGTGGGCTGGAATCCGCTGCCCGTCCCGCTTCCGGCGGTCGCGGTGGCGGCGGCGCTGCCGTTCACGCTGAGGGTGTACGTCTCCCCATTGGTGAGGGCGGGGGAGGAGAAGATTACGCAGCTTGCCGCACGGACCGCAGTACCGGAGTAGAGCGTGCTGCCGCTGCTGTCCAAAACCGTGATGGTGCTGCCCGCGCTGACGGACACGCCGCCCTGCCCGCCGGGCATCCCGCCGCCCATGCCGGGACCGCCCATGTCGCTGCCGCCGAAGATGACATAGTTCTGGCTGCCCTGAGAGAAGCGGACCCCCATGCCGGGCGCACCCACTGACAGGACCGTGCCGCCGGTGACAAGGACGCCGGTCTCCGCGTCCAGCGGGCTGTTGTCGCCGCTGGAGGCGCTGTAGACCTGGACCGTGCCGCCGGAGATGTTCAGGCTGCCGTTGGAGTCAATGCCGTCGCCGCTTTGGGCGTCCACATAGACGCTGCCGCCGGAGATGTTGCAGGAGAAGGCGTAGCCCGTCAGGTCGCTGTTGGCGGCGTTGAGGCCGTCGTCGCTGGCGTGGACGGTGACCGTACCGGAATAGATGTTCAGCGTGGCGGCCTCGATGCCCTCCTCACTCTCTGCGACGGTGACGGTGGGACCGGCGGTACCGGCTGCGCCGATGTTCAAACTGTAGTCGCTCTTGATGCCGTCGTCCACGGCGGAGACGGTGACGGTGCCACTCAGGATGTTCAGCGTCTGGTCGCTTTTGAGTCCGTCGTTGACGTAGCAGCGGATGTTCAGCGTGACATCCTGGATGCTGAGCCAGGCTTCTCCCTCCGCCTCGGTGGTCGCGCCGCCCTTGACGCCGTTTTTGCCATAGGCCCAGACGTTGATGGTGCCGGTGCCGCAGATGGTGACTCGGGAGCCGTCCTTGGTCTTGATGACCGCGTTCTCCGCGTCCGTGTTGTCAGGATAGCTCTCGTCGTTGTTGTACGCGCTGTCGCGCAGGTCGTTGACGCTGCCCGCCGCCGCCACGATGGTGACCTCGGTGCTCTTGTTGCAGGAGATCGGGGCCGTGGTGCTGCTGCTCAGGGTCAGACCGTCCAGCACGAGGGTGACGCCGGTGCTGCCTTTCTTGATTTTGATGGAACCGTCGGCGCAGGAGCCGGAGACCACATAGGTGCCGGCGCCGGAGATCGTGAGGGCGGTGCCCTCAATCTTGTATGCGTTGGAATTCCCCTCCGTGACGGCGATGCCGTCGTCGGAGAAGACGAAGACGGTGGCCCCCGCGGTGTCATAATCCGCCAGCGTGGACATCACGCACAGGCCGTACAGCAGCGTCAGCGCCAGCAGCACCGCGATCCATCGCTTCCATTTGCTTCGTTTCATGTTCGTATCCTCCTTTGTCCGGGGCGCATCCGCCCTTTTTTTCTGTATGACTGCCACGGTGCGCGGGAACCGTGCCGCCTCACCTGCGCCAGCCGTTCCGGCCGCCCATCATGCCGCCGCCCCCGCCCATCATGCCGCCTCCGCCCATCATCTGATTGGGGATGGCGTTCACGGTCTGGCCGTTGATGATGATGGTGCCGCCGTTGTACTGGGCGCTGCCGTCATAGTCGAAAGCGGACTGCGCGGTGACGTCGATGATGCCCCCGTTGATGATGAGATTGCCGTTGGAGTCCACGCCGTCCGTGTCGCCCGCGCCCATCACGATGGTCAGCTCTCCGCCGTTGACCTCCAGGGTGGGCGTATAGGCGGAGGACTTGCGCGCCGCATTGATTCCGTCGTCGGAGGCGGAGATGCGGATCTGGCCGCCGTTGATCTGGATATAGGTGGCCTCCAGCCCTTCGGCTGCGGTGATCTCAAATGTGCCGCCGTCGATCTGCAGCAGGGCCTCGGCGTGGATGGCGTCGTCGGAGACGGTGATCCGGAAGTCGCCTCCGGCCAGATAGATGTTGCCCAGCGTGTCGTCGTCGCTGTTTTCGGCGTGGAGCCCGTCTTCCCCGCCTTGCAGGGTGAAGCTGCCGTCCGCGATGGAAAGATTGTCCTTGACGCGGATGGCGTGGTCGGACGCCTCGATCTCGTAGACGCCCTGCGTGAACGTCACATCGTCCTTGCCGACGATCCCGTGTCCGGCGGGGGAGCTGATGCGCAGCGTGCCCGTCCCGTTGAAGCTGAGGTCGTCCTTGGAAAAGATGACCGCGTCCACGTCGTTGTCGTCGATCTGGGTGAAGCGCCCGCCGTTGGAGAGGACGTTCACCGTTCCCTCGGCCAAGGTGACGAAGACCTTGTCCGCCTGGACGACGTAGAGCGAAGCAAAGCTGTCGGCGTGGACGGTCACGCCGTCGAGGACAAGCTGCACCTCGTCTTCTTTGGCGGCGTCCACGATGACGCTGCCGTCCAGCGCGCCGGAGAGGATATAAGTGCCCGCCGCCGTGATCGTCACGGTGGAGCCGTTGACGCGCACCGCGTCGGAATCCGCCAGCGCCGTCGTGCCGCTGAGGGTGACGGTGACCGCTTCCCCAGCGTTGTAGACGCCGGAGAGGTCGCGCTGGGAGAAGCTTTCGGCGTAGGCGTCGGAACTGGTGACCGTCGTTTCCGTATCGCTGCGCGTTGCTGTGCCGGTCTGCTGCGCGCCGCAGCCGCTGAGAAGCAGCGCGCCGGCCAGCGCCAGGGGAAGAAGCGGTTTGAATTTGAAGCTCATGCCCATTGCCTCCTTGTTTGAAATCCTGGGGACAGTGTAGCGCGCCAGGGGGGGAATGTCCCCGAAAAGCTGCGGCGAAGTTTACGCAAAGCTTACGAAACGGGCCTGGGCGCGTATCGTCCCAAGCCCGTTGCTGCTATTCCTGCGATGGAGACGGGAATCTTGCCTCGAACACGGCGCCGCCGTCGTTGCGCGCCGTGAGATGCCCGTGATAGGTCTCCGCAACGGACTGTGCGATGGCCAGGCCGATCCCGTGTTTTCCGCCCTTCCCTTTGTAAAACCGCTCAAAGACGTGGGGCAAATCGTCCGGGGAGATGCCCGGCCCGTCGTCGGAGACCTGCACGCAGACCGCGCCGTCTGTACTGCGGCAGACAAGATGCACCCGGCTTTCCGCGTAACGGATGGCGTTGGAGATCAGATTGCCGAACAGCCGCTGGGCGTCGGGCTCGCGGATGGGCAGCAGCACGGGCGCTTCGTCGAAGTCGAAGTCAAAGCCGACGCCGCGTCTGTCCGCCGCCGCCCGCTGCTCCGATACGCACAGAGACAGGAGTTCCCGCAGATCCAGCGGCTCGGCTTTGCCCTCCGGCGCGGCGCGGCCCATGCGGGAGAGATAGAGGATGTCTTCCACCATGCCGCCCAACTGGTCGGACTCCGAGAGGATGACCTTTGCCGCCCGCTGCGGTTCCATGACGCCGTAGACGATGCCCTCCGCGTTGCCCCGGATGCTCGTCAGCGGCGTGCGCAGCTCATGGGAGACGTTCTGGAAAAAGGTCTCCTGCTTCTGTTTCGCCGCCCGCAGCTCGGCGGCCATGCGGTTCATGGAATCGGCCAGCGCCTCAAACTCCAGATCCAGGAACTGAAAGGTCCGGGGCGTGAGATCTCCTCCGCCGATCTCCTCCGCGAACGCGGAGAGGCGCTGCACCGGCTGCGCGAAGGAGCGGGCGAACAGGCGGCTCAGGAACACCGAAAGCAAGATCGCGGCGAGGATCACGAGCAGCAGCATGAGGTTGATTTGATCGGTCAGCGCCGTGAGCGAGGTGACGTCCACATAGACCACCAAAAACCGCCCCTCTTCCACGGGGTCCGCTTCGACGGAAACGGCGTAGCTGCCGCTGTCCAGGGAAATGACTTCATCTTTCACGCCGCCGGTCAGGCCGTGTGCCTGGAAATATGCCGCCAGCTCCGCCCCGGCCGTGTCGTCCCCGTGCAAATCCAGGCATAGCATCCCGTTTGCGTCCAGTACAATTGCATTGCCTCTCGTGCCGATCATGCGGTCGGGCCTCTCGTCAAAGGGTTTCCCGCCCTCGTGTTCCCAGGGGTCGCCGCGCCGCTCCAGCGCGGCGCTGGCGGAGATCGTCGTGAGCTGGGCGGAGACACGGGAGCGGGTGTAAGCGCGCATCGTCAGGTTGAAGGCCAGCGCCACCACCAGAAGCACGGCGCAGGTCAGGCCAATCAGCGTGACCAGGACGCGCCTGCGAATATGCCACTTGCGCTTCATGTCCCCGCCTCCAATCGAAAGCCGAAGCCCCAGACCGCCGCGATGCGCACGCCGCAGCCGTCCAGCTTCTGCCGCAGCCGCCGCACCGTGTCGTCCGTGGCGCGGGTCTCCACGGCGGTCTCAAAGCCCCAGACCGCGTTGAGCAGTTCTTCCCGGGAGACAGCCTGGTCTGCGCGGAGCATCAGGTATTTCAGCACCTCGTACTCCGTCGGCGTCAGCGCCAGGACCGTATTCCCATTTAAGATACGGCGTTTGTCCTCGTCCAGACGCAGATTCCCGACTGTGACCGTCTGGGGGGCGGGCGCGGTGTGCTTCTGGCGCTCAAAGTCGATGCGGCGGAACATGGCGCGCACACGCATCAGCAGCGCCATGGCGGAAAAGGGCTTGGTGATGTAGTCGTCGCTGCCCAGGCCCAGCCCCATGGCATAGTCGTTCTCGCTGTCGCGTGCGGTCAGCATGATGATGGGCACCGTGCTGGCTTTGCGCAGCGCCGTACAAACCGCAAATCCGTCCGAGCCGGGCATCATCACGTCCAGAATCGCCAGGTCACAGGGGCTTTCCCGGAACCGCTCCAGCAGCAGATCGCCGGTGGGAAAGTCCTCGACCCGGTATCCGTCGCTGAGCAGGAAGGTCTTGACCACCTGACGGATGTTGTCGTCGTCGTCCGCGATATAGATCCGTTTGGCTTCATTTTCCATCTTTTCCTCACTCGCTTTCCAAATCTGCACCCATTGTATCAGGGCCTTTGCAGAAAAGCAACGGCGTTTGCGGCCCCAAATTGCCGCGATCCATACGAAGCTCTGCGTGTGGTTTTCGTAAATTTCGCCGCGTTTTCTCGGAGATTTCCGGCGCGAAGGACTGGTATCATACGGACAGCAAGCGACGAAACGACCCCGCCGGAAGGAGGCAAACAACATGGGTGCAATCCAAAACTGCTTTGAGCGCCGCGAGAAGAAATATCTGCTGACAGGCGAGCAGTACCGGGCCATGCGCTTCGGCATGGCGGCGTATATGAAGCCGGACGAACATCCGCACTATTCCATCAGCAACATCTACTATGACACGGAACACTACGACCTGATCCGCACCTCGCTGGAAAAGCCGGTCTACAAAGAAAAGCTGCGCCTGCGCAGCTACGGCGTGCCCGGCAGCCGCGACCCCGTCTTCGTGGAGATCAAGAAAAAGTATCAGCATGTGGTCTACAAGCGGCGCGTCACGATGCAGATGCAAAACGCACAGCGCTTTCTGCGCGGGGCACAAAGCGGCGACGGCAGCCAGATCAGCCGGGAAATCGACTGGTTTCTGCGCTTTTATCAGCCGGAGCCCAAGGTGTTCATCGCCTATGACCGGGAGGCCTATGCAGCAGCCGACGGCGGGCAGCTGCGCATCACCTTCGACACTGCCCTCCGTGCCCGGTCCAACGACCTGGATCTGCGGCTCGGCGATCATGGGGTCCCGCTGCTCCCGGCGGATTGCTACCTGATGGAGATCAAAATCCCCGGCGCGGCCCCGCTCTGGCTGGCGCGGCTGCTCTCGGACAACGAAATTTTCCCCACGTCCTTCTCCAAATACGGAGCCTATTACAAACAATTCGTGCTCGGCGGAAAAAGCGCCGAAGTGAAAAAGGAGGCTGTTCTCAGTGCTTAACTCGATCATCACCGGAACGGAGATCACCACATCTGCGTTTTTCATCTGCACGGCGGTTTCCCTGGCGCTGGGCCTGGCTGCTGCCGCGCTGAGCATGTTCAAGGCAAAGTCCCGCTATTCCCAAAGCTATATCCTGACGCTGGCCATGCTGCCTGCGCTGGTGCAGATCGTCATCATGATGGTCAACGGCAACATCGGCGCGGGCGTGGCGGTGGCGGGCGCCTTCGGCCTGATCCGCTTCCGCAGCGCGCCGGGCAGCGCCAAGGAGATCGGCATGGTCTTCCTGGCGACCGCCATCGGTCTGGCCACCGGCATGGGCTATGTGGCCATCGCGGCGGTGTTCTTTGCCATCATCGCGGCCTTCTCCCTGCTGCTGACCGCCCTGGGCTTCGGCGCGGGCGCGGCGGAGGAGCGGGAGCTGCGGATCACGATCCCCGAGAATCTGGACTACGAGGGCCTGTTCGACGACCTGTTCCAGAAATACACCCGCAGCGCGGAGCTGAAGCGCGTCAAGACCGCCAGCATGGGCACCCTCTATGAGCTGCGCTATCAGCTGGTCCTCCGGGAGGGCGTTTCCATCAAGAGCTTCCTGGACGAGCTGCGCGAGCGCAACGGCAACCTGAGCATCAGCTGCGGCAAGCCCGTGGAGAAGGCCGCGCTCTGAGCGAAACGGCAAATAACAGAAAAAGGCTCCGGCAGACCCGCTGTCTGTCGGAGCCTTTTGGCCTGTGGGCTTTCCCTCCGCGCCTTTCGTATGCTTTTCGTGGAAAGCGCCGCATCTTCTCGGAGATTTCGGGCGCGGCGTTCTGCTATCCTGACGGTGCGGATGTGAAAGCGCCGCAAAACTCAAATTAGGAGGATAGGAACATGAAACACAGAGGAATCCTTGCGTTGGGACTGGCAGCGGTCCTGTCTGTCTCCGCGCTGTCGCTCTCCGCGTTCGCGGAAGCGCCCGAGGTCGGGAGCGATACGGCGGTGGCGGCGGAGGAAGCGCAGACGGCGCGCCCGCGCCGCAAACACGTTGCCCGGCCTGAAAACGGCACGAAGGCTGCCGCGGGCGAGGAAGCGGGCGGACGCGGCAAGCACGGCGGCAAGCAGGAGATCGCCGAGCCGGAAAACGCGGTGGGGAAGGACGCGGCCAAAGAAGCCGCTCTGGCCGCCGTCGGCGTGACGGCGGAACAGGCGGGCAAGCTGAAAGTCCATGTCTCTCAGCTCGACGACGGCACCGTGGTCTATCAGCTGCGCTTCCGCTGCGACGGCCAGCGGTATTTCGTCCGGATCGACGCGACCACCGGTGCGGTGCTCGAGCAGCGCGCCGAGGAGATCCCGGAGGGCCAGGAGGAGGAAGTGCGCGGACACGGCAGACACGGCGGGAGAAAGGAGGACGCATCTTCCGACGCCGCGCAGGAATCCGCGCCGGCCACAGCGTAAACAGTTGACAGCGTCTCGCCCGTCGGCCTGGCAAAACAGGCCGACGGGCGTTTCCCTTTTGCTCGCGCATCATGTACATGCGCCGTCGCGGTACGGCTGCGCCACCCGCTCCAGCGCCACGCCGCTGCGGCAGGGCAGATAGATCCGGAAGCCGTGCCCGAAGGGGGTCTCGCCGCTGGAATAGATGTAGTCCTCCTGAATCCGGTCCTGGCCGCCCCAGGGCCAGTGGTCGGTGGAGAGCGCCACCCGGTACGCCCCCGGCCCGGTCAGGCGGGTATCCAGGAACAGGGCCTCCTGGGACTGTGTGGGGTGCAAATTGAAGGCGAACAGCAGCCCGCCGCGCGCAAACGCGATCAGCTTGCGTTCCTCGTCCAGGCACACTGGCACGGGTTCTCCGGAACAGTGGAGCGCGTGCGTGTTGACAAAGAGGGTCATGGCCCGGTCAAAGGCCGCCAGCCACTCGTATTTCATGTCCTCGCTGCGCACCAGCGACCACTGGCGGCGGGCGTACCGGAAGCTGGAGTTGTTCTCCGGCCGGGGGAAGTCGATCCACTCCGGGTGCCCGAATTCGTTGCCCATGAAGTTCAGATAGCCGTTGCCCGCCAGGGCGCAGGTCAGAAAGCGGCTGAGCTTGTGCAGATCAAAGGCCCAGTCCATGCGCGGGCTGTGGTAGTTCTTCCGCATCCCCGTGTACATCTCCGCTCCCGCCATGCGGAACATCAGGGTCTGATCGCCCACCAGCGCCTGGTCGTGGCTCTCCACATAGCCGATGCGCATCTCTCCGGGGCGGCCCCCGGTCAGTTCGTCCCAGATCTGCCGGACGCTCCAGTCCTCCGCCCGACCGCGCACCAGCTTCACCCAAAGGTCCGGGTTCCCCATGCTCAATCGGTAGTCGAAGCCCACGCCGCCGTACTCCAGCGGCAGACAGAGACCGGGGAAGCCGCTCACGTCCTCCGCCACGGTCATGGCTTTTTCGTTCACGCCGTGGATCAGCTCGTTGGCCAGCATCAGATAGATGCGCCCGTCCACGTTGGTGTTCATGGAGAAATAGTCCGCATAGCGCCGGAAGCTCCGGTAGCCGTGGTCCTCGTAGAGCATACTGGTCACGCCGTCGAAGCGGAAGCCGTCGAAGTGAAATTCCTCCATCCAGTATTTCAGATTGCTCAGCAGGAAGTGCAGCACCTCGGTCTTGCCGTAATCATAGACCCGGGTCTTCCAGGCCGGATGCCAGCCCCGCCCGCCGGGCAGGAAATACTGCTCGTCGGTGCCGTCCTGGCGGTGCAGCCCCTCCCCCTCGTTGGCGCAGGCGTGGCTGTGTACCAGGTCCAGCAGCACGGACAGGCCCATGCCGTGGGCCTTGTTGACAAGATATTTCAGGTCCTCCGGCGTACCGTAGCGGAAGGAGGGGGCGAAGAGGTTCGTCACCTGATAGCCGAAGGAGGCGTAGTACGGATGCTCCTGGATCGCCATCAGCTGCACGGTGTTGTAGCCGCAATACTGGATCCAGCCCAGCAGATGGTCGGCGAACTCCCGATAGGAGCCGACGCCCTCGTACTCCTGCGCCATGCCCACATGGGCCTCGTAGATCATGGGGGAGTCCGGGCGATGCCTGCCGTAGAAGGCCCCATCCGTCCAGGGAAAGGCTTCTTCCGGCATCCAGAGCTGCCCGCAGAGGGTCTTTGTCCGCTCGTCCATGCCGCAGCGGGATATGTAAGCGGGGATGCGTTCCAAGGCGATTCCCTGCCGCCCCACCAGGAGCTTCACATACTGCCCATGCCGCAGCGCGTCCCGCCCGTCCAGGTAGAGCTCCCAGACGCCGTCGCCGATGGGGGTCAGCGGGTTTTCCCACTTTGCCCAGCCGTTGAAGTCCCCCGTGAGCCAAACGGCGTCCGCCCCCGGCAGCCATTCCCGGAAAATCCAGCCGCGCTCGCTGCGGTGAAAGCCGAAGTAGCGGTGGCCGTTGGCAAATTCGGCCAGGGACCTGTCGCCCAAAAGCCGCCAGCGGCGCGTGTTGTAGCGGTCCAGGTGCATCCGCAACTCCCCGCCGCAGGGGATGAGGGTCGGGTCTTTTTTCATCAGCCGCCCCAGGGCCTCGTCCACATGGATCATCTCTCTCTCCTTTCCCATGCGCCGCTGCGTTCCGGGATGTCTCGTCCCCGCTGAAAACGAGCGCGCTGTTACAGATAGGTCACGGTTTCCTCCAGCGCCTTCCGGCTGGCGTGGTTGGGGAGCGGACCGGCGCCCTCGGCGGCATAGCCCAGATCCAGGAGCATCAGGACATCCTCGTGTTCCGGAAGCTCCAGGGCGGAGGCCAGCTGTTCCGGGTCAAAGAAGTTGACCCAGCAGCTGTCCACGCCCGCGTCGGCGGCGGCCAGGAGCATATGGGTTGCCACGATGCTGGCGTCCTCCACGCCGGAATCCCGCTTCCCGCCGGGATAGGTGAAGACCTCGTTGCGGTCAAAGGCCACCACCAGCACGGTGGGCGCGCCGTAGCGGCAGGGGGTGAGCGCGTCGATTTTCGCCAGGCCCTCAGCGGACCGGACCACATAGACATGCTGTTCCTGCAGGTTTTTGGCGGTGGGGGCCAGGCGTCCGGCGCGCAGAATGGCGCTCAGCTTTTCCTCCTCCACCTGGCGGGGGGAATACTGCTTGCAGGAATAGCGGCTTTCAATCACGTTCTGAAATTCCATGGTTTGTGCTCCTCTCTGAACTTTGAATTTTTTGTTTGGATGTTATTCTTCCGCGAAATCCGTGTCCATGGCGACCTGGAGCGTGTAGTCCGGGAAAGCCTTCTGCACGTCGGCCACCACGTCGGCGTACACTGCCCGGCGATCCTTTGCGTCAAAGCTGACCACAATGTCAAAGCGCAGGGCCTTTTCGTCCCGAATCAGATAGAAGCCGTGCATCTGCGTCACATGGGGATGGGCAAAGACCAGCTCCCGCACGGTTTTCTGCGCCGCGATGACCTCCGCGTCACGGGTGTTGACCGCATACACGCCGATGGCCGTCAGGATGACCCGGTGCTGCTGATAGACCGCCGTCTGGATCTTTCGGATCAGCAGGTCCAGCCGGTCCGCGGAATAGGTATCCGGGACTTCGATGTGGATGGAGCCGTTCCAGGCGTCCGGGCCGTAGTTGTTCAGGACCAGGTCGTAAGCGCCCTGCACATCCGGGAAGCCGGTGACGGTCTGCTTGATGTGTTTCGCCAGGTCGGGATCGTTCTTCTCCCCCAGAAGCTGGGAGATCGTGTCCTTCAGCATTCCGACCCCGGACTTGATGATGACGATGGAGATGACAGCGCCCAGCCAGGCTTCCAGCGACACATGGAAGAGCAGAAAAATGCCCGCCGCCACCAGCGTGGACGCGGAGATGACGGAGTCCAGCGTGGCGTCCGCGCCGGAGTTGATCAGCGCATCCGAACGGACCTTTTCGCCCACGCCCTTCACATAGCGCCCCAGCAGGATCTTGACTGCCACCGCCACGGCCACGATGACCAGAGAGACGGTCGTATAGTCCGGTGTTTCGGGATGCAGGATCTGTTTGACCGATTCCACGAAGGAGGTGATTCCGGCGTACAGCACGAGCACGGAGATGATCATGGCGCTCAGATATTCGATGCGTCCATACCCGAAGGGATGTTTCTTGTCCGGCTGCCTGCCCGCCAGTTTCGTGCCCACGATGGTGATCAGGGAACTGCCGGCGTCGGAGATGTTGTTGACCGCGTCCAGGACGATGGCGATGGAGTTGCTCATCAGTCCGATCGCCGCCTTGAAAGCGGCCAGGAACACATTGGCGAGAATGCCGATGACGCTGGTTCGGACGATGGTTTTTTCCCGGCTCAGGTCTTTCCCGCTTGCCGCTTCCATTTCATGCAGCTTGCTCATGGTTTTTCCTCCCCCGATGGATCTGTGTGGTTCGTCGCCTTGCGCTTTGATTCCAATTCAAAAAACCTGCCAGGGATGTGGCAATAGCCCCCCGGATTTTTGTCCAGATACTTCTGATGATACGCTTCGGCGGGGAAAAAGTTGCGCAGCGGCAGCAGCTCCACCGCCAGGGCGGCCCCGGCCCCGGCTTCCTCCGCCCGATAGACCGCCTCGATCTCCGGGCGCTGGCGTTCCTCGGTGTAATAGATCCCCGTCCGGTACTGGAGCCCGCAGTCGTTGCCCTGTCGGTTGACCGAGAGGGGGTCGATCACCACAAAATAGCGTTGCAGCAGTTCCGTCAGAGAGATCACATTCGGGTCATAGTCGATCCGAAGCGTCTCGGCGTGCCCGCTGCTGCGGCACACGTCCTGATAGCTGGGCGCGCTGTCCGGCCCGTTGGCGTAGCCGACTTCCGTCTCCAGCACGCCGTCAAACTGGTCGAAGAACTTCTGCATCCCCCAGAAGCACCCGCCGGCAAGATAGATCGTCTTCCTGTGTTCCGTCATCCTAAAACCCCTTTTCGTCTGGTATGGAACCATGATACCATAGCACGGTCCCGATTGGAAGAATCATCTGTCAGAGGACGACAAAGAAGCTCCTTCCCGCGCAAAAAAGAGCTGCGGCGCAACGCTTCGTCTTGCCGCAGCTCTTTTCCATTCAGAATCCTCTCAAAACTTCCCGCTGGAATGCGAGAATCCGCCGCTGCTGATGCTGGTCCCGCCGCCGTGCCCGCCGCCGCTGCTGCGGTCGCTTTCGATGCGGACCCGCTGCTCGGTGACGTGGCTGAACCTGTCGAAGGACTCGGCCAGGTACAGCCCCTCCGGCACGGCATAGGTCCCGGCGCTGCGGGCGCTCTTGACGGAGCGGGATTTGCTGCGCATCACCATACAGACAATCAGGGCGACAACGCAGCCGATCAGCAGGGAAAAGGCGATGACGGGGCCGGGCTCGGAGCGGCTGCGCTCCAGGCCGGAGCCGCCGTATCCGGCGTAAGGGTCGTCCACGGGGCTGCCCTCGGCGGCCAGGCGCAGCATCTCCTCCGCCTCGGCCTGGTAGTCCCGGAAGCCCGCGTACCAGTCGTCGTAGCGGAAATCGTCCAGGAAGACCCGGGCCAGTTGCGCCTTGCCGTAGTCGGTGAAGGCGGTGTGGCCGTAGCCGTAGGCACAGAGGTCATAGTCCCGGTCGTCCATGCTGAGCAGCAGCATCAGGCCGCTTTTCGCCGCGCCGACGCCCAGGTCCAGCTCCCGATAGACCGTCTCCGCCGCGTCCTCCACGTTCCGGCGGTCATAGTCCCGGTAGTCGGCCAGCACCACGACGTACACGCCGAAATCATATGCTTGCGCAATGGCCGCGCCGCTATCTTCCAAGTCCGCGCGCTGCCGGGCCGTCAGCAGACCCACAC
>Ga0310697_10005157_pt1 | contig 12698 bp, 9 predicted proteins | sample 172DNAGHGlowgp2_FD_203883 | JGI IMG/M metagenome (GOLD analysis project Ga0310697, IMG submission 203883) | Sheep rumen microbial communities from Palmerston North, Manawatu-Wanganui, New Zealand - 1728 DNA GHGlow gp2 (v2) (version 2) | ecosystem: Host-associated > Mammals > Digestive system >... | reverse complement strand
ATGGTGTCGCCGTGGCTCATCCACACCTGTGAGCCGAGGTCGAAGCCGCGGAACAGGGGATTGTCGAGGTCGATGGTGGTGAGATGCTGACGGCCATATTCGCGGCTGGGAGCAGGTTCCACACGACCGCCCAGGGTGTGGCTCATAAACTGCGCGCCGTAGCAGATGCCGAGGATGGGGTAGCGCCCGCGAATCTTGTCGAGGTCGATCTTGAAGGCCTCGGGGTCATAGACCGAGAAGGGGGAGCCGCTGAGGATGACGCCGATGACATCGGGGTCGTTCTCGGGGAACTTGTTGTAGGGGAGAATCTCGCAGAAGGTGTCCAGCTCGCGCACGCGACGGCCGATGAGCTGTGTGGTCTGGGAGCCGAAATCAAGGATGATGATTTTCTGCATGGGGGATGATGTGGGGGATGTGGCTTGAGGTGCCTATGTGACTTATGGGAATTACAGGTCTGCCAGAAACTGTTCAGCGGTGGAGAGGGTGTCGAGCTTGCCGACATCCATGAAGCGGAAGTGGGGCTGCTCGTAGCCCACGAGCGTGCGACTGCCGCAGATGTCGAGGTAGAAGGTGATGATGGAGAACTTCTCGGGGTAACTCTCCATGAGCGGGAAGAGTCTCGGGGAAATCAGATGGATGCCGGCGAAGGCGAGGGGCAGGCCCAGCTGACCGCGCTGCTCACCCGTCTGTGTGTTCTGCCAGCCCACCAGACGATGGGTGGCGGGCTCGAACTGCAGCTGCCGCGGCGAATGACGCTGCGACACCACGAGGGCGGCATCCACGTCGCCAGCCTGCTCATAAGCGCTGTAGAGCGCACCGATGTCGAGGTCGGAGAAGATATCGACATTGTGGATGAAGACGGGGCTGCCCGCATCGAACAGGGGGGCCGCCTTGCGGATGCCGCCGCCGGTGTCCAGCAGCAGGCCGCGCTCGTCGCTGACGCGCACGTCGATGCCGAAGTTGCCCTGGGCGGCGAGATAGTCGATAATCTGCTCGCCGAAGTGGTGGACATTGACCACGACACGCTCGAAGCCCGCAGACAGCAGGCGCTGGAAGACATGGTAGAGTAGGGGCTTGCCCGCCACAGGCACGAGGGCCTTGGGCATCGTATCGGTGAGGGGGCGCAGGCGAGTGCCGAGGCCTGCTGCCAAAAGCATGGCTTGTTTCATGTGGGCAAAGGTAATGATTTTCGCCGAAACAATCCCCTTTTTATATGAAATATTTTTTGCAAACGCAAAAACTTTCCGTTTTAGCTTGCCTAAACCAAAAGAATGGTTTACCTTTGCAGAGCGAAAGTGTTATAAGGCACGAGAAAAATTGTCATAAACATCGTGTGGAGCTCATGCTTCATACTTATTCTGAACGGATAATGGATTTTATCAAGAAGATAGCGAGTTGGTATTTCTCGCGTCAGGCATTGCCCTACTGGTGTGTGCTGTTGTTTGACTGTATGGTGGTCCTGTTGTCGGGACTTATCGTAGTGGCCTTGACCCATGGCGTCCACGCCACACTCAACCATCTGTTTCCTGTCGTTTGCACGCTCGGCGTCTATCTGCTCTTCTTCGTGGCGGGTTTCCGCATGATGCGCACCTATTCGGGTGTGCTGCGCTATTCGTCGTTTGCCGACGTCTATCGCATCGGTGTCGCTAACCTCTTCGGTATCACCTGTATTGTCGTTGCCCGTTGGTTCTTCTCCTTTGACAAAGTCTTTGTCCCCATCCGCTCCAAGGACCTTATTTTCATATTCCTCATGGCCACCATCATCATGGTGGGTTCGCGTGTGATGATGAAGTTCCTGTTTGAAAAGGTGCTGGAGGACAAGAACCTCAAGCGCGCGTTCATCTATGGCGTCAAGGAAGGCGGCATCGCGCTGGCCAAGGCCATCCGCATGCAGGTGCCTACGCGCTTCTCCCTCAAGGGCTTTGTGGCTGACGACGATGACATGATAGGCCACATGCTGCAGGGCGTGGAGGTCTATCGCAACGATGACAGTCTGATAGAGCAGATGAAGGCCAAGGGCGTGAAAGCCCTGCTGGTGTCGCCGCTCAAGCGTGAGGAGCTCTACCGCAGGCAAGACATGGTCAGCAGCCTGCTGGATGCCGGCATCAACATCTACACCTATGACGTGGCCCAGAAATGGGACGGCCACAGCGACATCAATGCCTCGCAGCTCAAGGAGGTGGACATCGAGGACCTGCTGCCGCGCGACGAGATAGAGGTGGACCTTGACGCCGTGGCCCGCCTGCTGAATGGCGCCCGTATCATGATCACCGGTTCCGCCGGCAGCATCGGTTCCGAGATGGTGCGCCAGATTGCCAAGTTCGGTCCCGAGCGCCTGATCCTTGTCGATGAAGCCGAGACGCCGCAGCACGATGTGCGCCTGATGCTCAAGCGCGAATACCCCGAGCTGGACGCTGTCACCATCGTCACCAGCATCACCAATGCCGCCCGCATGGAGAACATCTTCAAGGCCTATCGCCCGCAGTATGTCTTCCACGCCGCTGCCTACAAGCATGTGCCGATGATGGAGGACAACCCCAGCGAGGCGGTGCTGAACAACGTCCAGGGCACACGCATCATTGCTGACCTGGCCGTGAAGTACGGCGTGAAGAAGTTCGTGATGGTATCTACCGACAAGGCCGTGAACCCCACGAATGTGATGGGCTGCAGCAAGCGTATCTGCGAAATCTACGTGCAGTCCCTCGACCGCCACAACAAGCTCCTGGAGGCACAAGGCCAGGCGGGCATGACGCAGTTCGTGACCACGCGCTTCGGCAATGTCCTGGGCTCCAACGGCTCCGTGATACCGCTCTTCCGCGAGCAGATCAAGAATGGCGGCCCCGTGACGGTCACGCACCCCGACATCATCCGTTATTTCATGCTCATCCCCGAGGCTTGCAAGCTGGTGCTTGAAGCCGGCACGATGGGTCAGGGTGGCGAGATCTTCGTCTTCGACATGGGTCAGCCCGTGAAGATTGCCGACCTGGCACGCCGCATGATCCGCCTGAGTGGCGCCACCAATGTGAAGGTGGAGTTCACCGGTCTGCGCGACGGCGAGAAGCTCTACGAGGAGGTCCTCAACGACGCCGAGATCACCAAGCCCACGTTCAATAAGAAGATTAAGATTGCGCAGGTGCGTGAGTACGACTATGCGCAGGTGTGCCAGGACATCGATGACCTCGTGAGCATCAGCCAGCAGTTTGACAACATGGCCACCGTGCGCAAGATGAAAGCCATCGTGCCCGAATACAAAAGCCAGCACTCCGTATATGAAGCGCTGGACAAGGAATAAGTTATAACTTCGAAGTTAGTTGCCCAAAGGGAACAGGCCGTAGAGTTCGGCATCTATCATGTCCGTGACCTGCTGGAAAGCCTGCGGGTCGTTGCCGAACTTGCAGTTGTCGCCGTCCACGATGATGAGGTTCCCCTTGTAGCCCTCAATCCATTTCTCATAGCGCTCGCTAAGACCCTGCAGGTAGTCGATGCGTATGCTCTGCTCGAACTCGCGCCCACGCTGCTGGATCTGTGCGATGAGCGTGGGGATGCTGCTGCGGATGTAGATCATCAGGTCCGGCAGTTTCACCAGCGACAGCATCAGGTCGAAGAGGTCCGTATAGGTCTCGAAGTCGCGGTCGCTCATGTAGCCCTGCGCGTGCAGGTTGGGGGCGAAGATGCGGGCATCCTCGAAGATGGTGCGGTCCTGGATGATGGTGTCGTTGCTCTTGGCAATCTCCACGACATCCTTGAAGCGTTTGTTCAGGAAGTATATCTGGAGATTGAACGACCAGCGACTCATATCTTTGTAGAAGTCGTCGAGGTAGGGATTGAAATCCACGGGCTCGAAATGGGGTGTCCAACCGTAGTGGCTGGCGAGCAGCTTGGTCAAGGTCGTCTTGCCGCTGCCGATGTTTCCTGCTATGGCGATATGCATGGTTGTGTGCGGCTTCGCCGCAGTTTAAAGTTTAATGTTTAACGTTTAAAGGGTTCAAAAGTTCAAGAGTTCAAGGGGAACTTTTTATTTTTCACTTTTCACTCTTTCATTTTTCATTTTCTCTCACTCTGGGAAGAGTGAGAACAGTTGGCTGTCGATTTTGTCAATGATCTGTGCGAAGTCCTCGGGGTTATGTTGGAAGTCGAGGCGATCCACATCGATGGGTAGGATGCGGCCGCGGTACTTCTCGTAGATGAAGTCCTCGTAGAGGTGGTTCAGGTTGCGCAGGTAGTCGATGGGCATGGACTGCTCGTAGTCGCGCCCGCGCTTCTGGATGTTGGCCACCAGATGGGGCACGGAGGCACGCAGGTAGATCATCAGGTCGGGGTAGCGCAGGATGTCCGTCATCTGCTCGAAGAGCTCCATGTAGGTCTCGAAGTCGCGGTCCGAGAGGTTGCCCATGCGATGGTTGTTGGTGGTGAAGACATAGACGCCCTCGTAGATGCTGCGGTCCTGGATGATGGTCTTGTCGGTGTGTGCCAGCTCCAGCAGGTCCTTGAAGCGCTGCTTCAGGAAATACACCTCCAGGTTGAACGACCAGCGCGGGATGTCCTTATAGTAGTCTTCGAGGTACGGGTTGTAATCGACGGCCTCGAACTGTGCCGTCCAGCCGTAGTGCTGTGCCAGCATGTTCGTGAGCGTCGTCTTTCCGCTGCCTATGTTTCCTGCAATGACTATATGCATGCGTTGCGCGGCATCGCCGCAGTTTAAAGGGTTTAAGAGTTCAAGAGTTCAAGTTTCAAGTGGGTCGCTTCGCTCAAAATCATTAGAAAATCTTATAGAAAATCATTCAAACATTTTATCTGGAGATTTTTGAGATAGATTTTTTGGAGATTTTGAGGCCGTTAGGCCGACCAGATTATTAATCTTTCAATTTCGCTTGCAAAGATAGTCATTATTTTGTTCTCTCGCGCTCTTTGGCGCATATTTTATGATTTCTTTGCAAAAGTATTGGGTGGAGCGGGGTGGGGCGGTGGTCATTGCAGCTCCACGACGGTGATGCCGGCGCCGCCGAACTGCACATGCTCGTCGCGGGCGTCGAGGACATCGGGGATGGTGCGCAAGTACTGACGGATAACCTGACGCAACGCGCCCGTGCCCGTACCATGTAATATACGTACGCGCGCGACGCCCACCTGTATGGCATCGTCGATGTAGTGTGTGACGGCGTTGAGGGCCTCCTCGGCGCGCATGCCGCGCACGTCGATGTCCTGTCTGAAGTTCAGGCTCTTCTCGCGCATGTCGCGCTGTGTCTCGCGCCCTAGGAAGGTGATGCCCGTGGGCGACTCCTGCTTCTTGGGCTCCTGTGCGGCCACGAGCTTATCGACTTTCACCTGCGTGCGCATCTGCCCGAAGAGCACCGTGGCCGTCTTGCCGCTGATGCTGAGGAGCTGGCCAACAGAGTTCTGGCCTTTGATGCGGACGAAAGGCGTACCGGCCCCCCATACGGCCCCCGAGGGGGCTTCTTTTCCTTGGCGGACAGCCTTCGTGTCCCCCTCGGGGGACGACAGGGGGGCTCCCTTTTTCTTCCTCTCCTGCCTCCTCCTGATTTTCTCCATCTTGCGCGCTATCTCATCGTCGTCGGCGCTCTCCTGCTGCTCGATGGTCTTGATCTTGAAGTCCTCCAGCTGCTGGCGCGTGCGGCGCGTCTCTTCCTTCTCAGCCTGCGCCTCGCGGATGTCGCGGATGGTCTTCTCGATGCGGGCATTGGCCTCCTGCAGCAGATGTTCCGCCTCCTCCTTCGCTTTGCGCAGGATCTCCTTGCGCTGGCGCTGCAGCTCCGTCACCTCTGTCTCATAGCGCTGTATCGTTTGCTCCATCTGCCGCTCCTGCCCGTGGATGTTCTCGCGCTTCTGCTGCCAGTAGCGGCGGTCGCGCACGATGTCCTGCAGCCATTTGTCGGCGTTGATGTAGTCGCGTCCCACGATGTCCGAGGCGTCGGCAATCACCTCCTCCGGGATGCCTATCTTGCGCGCTATCTCCACCGCGAACGACGACCCCGGCTGCCCCGTCTGCAGCTGGAACAGCGGCTGCATCAGATGGCGGTCATAGAGCATCGCGCCGTTCACCACGCCGTCCGTCTCCTCGGCGAAATGCTTCAGGTTCTGATAGTGCGTGGTGATGACGCCGAAGGCCCCCTGACGCACGAAGCGCATCAGCACAGCCTCCGCCATCGCGCCGCCTATTTGCGGCTCTGTGCCCCCGCCGAACTCATCGATGAGCAGCAGCGTAGAGGGGTTGGCGCGGCGCATCATCTGCTTCATATTCAGCAGGTGCGAGCTGTATGTCGAGAGCTCGTCCTCCAGGCTCTGCTCGTCGCCCATGTCCATCATGATATCCTCGAAGACGCCCACGCGCGAGCGCTCGCCCACGGTGATGGGCAGGCCGCATTGCAGCATATACTGCAGCAGCCCCACCGTCTTCAGGCACACACTCTTGCCGCCCGCATTAGGCCCCGAGATGAGCAGGATGCGCTGCCGACGGTTCAGCGCTATGTCCAGCGGCACAGCCTTCTTGCCATGCTTCGCCAGCGAGCGCACCAGCAGCGGGTGCGTGGCCAGTGTCCAGTCTATCAGCGGGTGCGGTGCTATCTGCGGGTCGGTGGTCATCGTGGCCTGCATCTCGCGCCCCAGCAGCGTCTTGGCGCGCACCAGCTCCACATCCGCCAGCATCTCATAGCTCTCCAGCAGCTGCGGACAGAGGGGGCGCACGATATCCGTCATCTCGCGCAGGATGCGGATCACCTCGCGGCGCTCCTCGGCCTCCAGCTCGCGGACGCGGTTGTTGGCCTCCACCACCTCCTGCGGCTCTATGAATACCGTCTTGCCCGTGGCACTCTCGTCGTGCACGATGCCCCGCAGCTTACGCTTCAGCGCCGGTGCCACGGGAATCACCAGTCGGCCGTCGCGCATCGTAGGTGTGACATCCGCCGCCACCGTGCCCTCGGCCTGTGCGGCGCGCAGGATGCCGTTCAGCACCCGTCCGATGCTACCTTCCGTGGAGGCCAGCTCCCTGCGGATGCGCTGCAGCTCAGCCGATGCCGAGTCCTTCACATGGCCGAACTTATCCAGTATGCTGTCAATCTTTTTTATCAGCAGACCCACCCCCTGACCCCTCCCGCAAGGGAGGGGAGTCCTGGCGGAAACCATGCGCGAAAGGGCAGGGTAGGGACTCTCGAGCGAAGCGTCGTCCTCCCTCGGATTCCTGGCTGTGACCGTGTGTGAAAGGGCAGGGTAGGGACTCTCGAGCGAAGCGAGGACCTCCCCCTCACGGGGGAGCGGGGAGAGGGTCTTCTGAATCCCCTCGATGGTCTCCAGCGACCGCTTCAGCGCAAACAGCTCATCCACCTCCATGTACGTCCCCTCGATGCGGATGCGCGTCAGCACCGGCCGCAGGTCATAGTACCCCTGCTCCGGGAACTCACGCTCCTCCAGCAAGCGGTTGAACTCCCCCACCTGCCGGTGCCATTCCGCGATGCGCTCGGCATCGCTCGTGAACGCCATCTCGTCCACGCGTCCTTCCCCCAGCGTGCTCAGGCAATGCCCTTTCAGCATCGCCCGCACCTCCGTCATACCTATCTTCTCATCAAACGTTGCAGGGTATATCATAGATGATCCTTTAACTTTGTGCAAAGGTACACAAATCCCCTCGAACCGCCATCATCTTTCCACATTTTTTCACCGCACACGAGTGATTTCGGGCCTGACACACAACACCCCGCCACTCTCACGAGCTGGCGGGGTGCTGTAATGTTTAAGAGTTTAAGGGTTCAAGGAGTTTAAGACTTCCCGCCGCAGGGGCCCTCCCTCACGGGAGGGGTGCCCAACGGGCGGGGTGGGTCCTTAATCGCCGTCCTCTTCGTCGTCGCTCCAGTCGGCGCTGGACTGTCCCTTCTTCTGGGCCTTCTTGGCGGCGGCCTGCGCCTTGCGCGTGGTGGTGTACTCGAAGTCGAAGTCCTCGCGCTTGAAGTCAAGGCCCTCGCCGAGCTCGTAGTTCACGTTCACCTGCTTGATGTTAGCCTCCGTGAACATCTCCATGGCCGTCTTGGGATTCCCCTCGGCATCCACGCCGGGGAGCGTACCTTCGCTGCTGATGGAGGGCGTGAAGCGGCCCAGGTCGCCCAGCTCGATGGCATTGCCTTCCGTGATCGCCTCCTTCACGCAGTGGCACATATCGGTGATGATACCCACGATGGTGCCCTCGGTGTAGATGCTGTTGTGGTTGGCCATGTGCTTGGCGAGCGCGCGGATGTCCAGGATGCCATTGAGCTGCAGGCTGGCGTACGCCTTTTCAGGCTCTTCGGGATGAGCGGGATTCTTGCGCATAGCAAGAGAGTACTTAAGTGTGTTTTTCATAAATGTAAAAGATTTAAGAGTTAATAAAAGATGTGTTTTTCAACACTGCAAAGATACTCATTTCCTGCGACATACGCAAATATTTCCAGCATTATTTTCACCCCTTATCGCAACTTTTTTCATTGCCCCTTCAGAGGCTTTCACCTCCTAAGAATCACCCCCCCTTCGCCCCATTTTGCGCCCCTCAGAAGGACGCGTCCCTACGGCCATAAGGACGCGTCCTTACGGCGATAAGGATGCATCCTTACGAAAAGAGGGTCGCGGGGAGTTAGTGTGGCAAGAAGACATCTACGAGGTCGGTGTTTGGCGGGAATCCTTCGAGGTGGTTGGAGATGGACCATTGGATGCCATCTGTCTGCTGCATTTGACTGTACCATTTCTTATAACAACCGCTGTCGGGAAAGAGATAGACGCGACGGCCTTTGAGGCAGGCGGTCTTCTCGGTAGTGAGACCTCCGCAGCCGGCTGTGGCAAGCCAGATGAACTGTGGCTGCAGGAGTGACATCACAACAGCGGTCTTCTCGCTCTCGACAATGGCCACGGGTTCCGCCGGACGCTGCGCCAGCAGATGTTGTCCGAAGAAGCATTTCGGAGGCTGGTAGTCTTTGGGAAGCATGCCTTGCTTGATCAGGGAACAATGTATCCAGCTTTGATTGCCACAGCGGTGGCCATCGAGGCCGTAGGCCATGATGTGCCCAGTATGTACCTGCATCTGTTCGTCGATTTGCCAGAATACGACATCGTGCCAACGAGCGGCACCGATGTAGTAGTCATCAAGAACACGTCTAAGGTCGCGCGGGGTAAGAGATGCATCGGGAATCCACCTCTGCAGCCAACTGCAAAAGAGGCTCTCATGGGAGCGATGCCGGATGACAAGGTTCATGTCCAGGGGAATGAATGTCTGAACAGACGGTTGCCAAGGTTGCTGTGCTTGTCGTGGACGGGTGTCACTCTTCTGCTGGCTGAGCCAAGGATGGTCGCGGAAGTATTCACTGGGACGATAGTGGAAGCCACATGACTGTTCGTGGTCGCAACGGCCAACTTGATCGCTGAGATAGCGGAAGTCATCGTGGGTATCTACATAGCGCACGAAGCAGCGCCTGCGTCCACAATGCGGACAAGTGGTTTTCTGTTTGCGGCGACCCGTGATGCGCGGGCCGTCCAGTTGATAACGATAGCTTGAATGTATCATAATAAATGCTTTGTTTTTAGTGTTAATCTTTATGATTTCCCGTGCGTTCTGTGCGTCCTTTCTATATATATACGGACGCACAGACGCACAGGAACAAGATTCAGCCTCAGAAGGGGCAGGCTGTTTGAGCGGTCAGGGTGATGGTCTTGCTGGCCTCGAAGAGCTTGCCGTCAGTCACCATCTTGCTGATGAATCGGGAGACGGTGCTGCGGTCAAGATGGGTCTGTTGTTCCATCGTCTTGGTCAGTTCGCTGCGCAGGATGCTGCCGCCATGCTTGTTGATTATACGCTGAGCGATATCAAGCCGCTGCTGTAACATCTGCTCCTTCTCAGCCTCCCGTTTCGCCGCCTTTTCCTCGCGGATAGCCTGCAGCCTTTGCTGGCGTTGCAGGTCGGCGTCGATGATGTGTCCTTGCTCGTCGAAACGGATGCTCCACTCCGGCATCTGGCCATGGCGAGAGTCGGGGCACGAGACGGTGATGACACCTGTCGCGTCCTTCTGACACTGCAAAACAGTGCCGGCTTTCTGTGAGAGCACTGTACCCAGGTGGCCGCGCATGTTCTGGTCATCGACCGCCTTGTTCTCGTGGAGCACGCAGACGATGGCACAGTGGAACTCCTCGGCAAGCATCATCAGGTCCTTGATGAGCTTACGCGAAGTCTGCTCATCGTTGAACGAAGCCACGAACTCCACCACGCCGTCAATGAGCACCACCTGCGGGCTGCAGTCTTCAATCAGCAGGCGCGTGTCAGAGATGAGTGTTTCGTAATTCATCTTTCGTAGCTGAAAGAGCTTCAGGTACTTGTCGATGTACTCAGCATCTCTGCCAGAAAGCCGGATGACATCATCGATGATACCCTTCACGTCGGCAGGCTTCTGCTCCGTGTCTAACCACAACACCGTAGGTTCCGTCAGATCCGACTTCACGCGGAACTGACCGCCGCCCATCAGTGCAGCCGTGCAGACTTTGAAGACAGTTGTCTTGCCGGCCTTTTGTTTCGACTTCAAACCGTGGATGTCGTCCAGGGCAAAAAAGCCTACGCCATCGACCGACAGCGCATACTGCTCGGGCTCCACCACCGTCTGGGTAGTGACTCGTAACCCTCGCAACAGCGCCAACCGTTCCTGCCGGCTCTGCTCTTCGGCCGTTGTCATCTGTGCCGCAGCACTAACGATGTCCTCGACAGCCTTCAAATTTAACATTTGCCCTGCGGGCTGCTGTCCCGCTTGGGCATTTACGAACTCTTCAATTTTCATTTTTGTTTATATGAAAATTTTGTTAGACATACGAGGGACTTTGTGTACACCTCGCATCCCGAACACGTCGGTTGTAGTTCGCGCTTTTTAAGGTTATAGGTTTCCCAGGAATTTTTTATGTAAATTTTGGCATATTTATATTCAATTTTATAATATTGTTATTACCTTTGCATCAGATATGGACAAAAAAATATATGATGAAAGGAGACACCATATAGGTGTACTATTGAAACATGAACGTAAATGTCGGAAACTTGGACAGGTAGATTTAGCCTTAAAGTTGGGTGTCAGCCAAGAATATATATCCAAAATTGAAGCGAGTAAAAGAAGGATTGATGTTCTTGAGTTGATTGACTATAGTATGGCCCTTAATTATTCTTTGACTGAGTTCGCGTGGAAAATAGAAGATTATTTTTATGGCCTTAGTTTAGTTCCCTTTCCTAAGAGCTATATTAAGAAGATAAGAGTAGAAGTATCATGGAGTGATAACAAGTTCTTCATATCGTTTGTTGAGATTATGAAAGGAACTGTCATGATTACTTCTAACACTTTTGTTGAGTTACAGAAAGCAGTAGAAGAGAACTTCAGTTCCATAATAAAAGGAATGGCCTCAAATGGCACTGAGGTGCCAAGCTGGCTTGTAAACAAGCAGTATGAATTTGAGTATAAATTCCTTGATGTGATATCACTTCTAAAAACCTATAGTTCCTATATTTCACTCGCCGTTATCAGCCGCGCTTCGGGAATTAACCAAAGTATGCTTTCGCAATATGCTAATGGCTTAAAAAAGGCAAGTACCAGTCAGCAGAAACGTATAGCGGATGCAATTCATAAAATAGGCAAAGATCTAATGGCTGTTTTTCCATAAGGCTCATTGGATTCCTTGCTTCATATGGAGCTTAAGACTAATTTCATCAAGAAAAAGTGTTGATGTCACCACCTGAAAGTATAAGCACGGGTCTATTCCATGCCTATACTGTAGAAAGATTGCAAAAAATTTTCTCGAACAAGGAATATTCTTTATCTTTGCACCACGTTCGGGGAGAAATCCGGACTAAAAGAAAGCATTTGCTATTATTTCGCGTTCAGCCAAAAGCCTCGGAAACTTATTGGAAATAACAACGCACAGAAATAATATGTGATAAGATGTTTCGGATAGGAATGTCTTAGCAGTTAGTATATATAGCAATGCATCGACACTTAGGTGTGGTGCATACTTGTATAACTGCTGAGGTTTCCGTTCCGAGGCTGCCTCAAAGCTGAACGCAAAAGGTGCATCGCGCCTTTTTATGTCCAGCGGCAGGCGTGATTGATAGTTGGTGCTGATAACTACTAACTAACAATCTATGGCCAATACAAACTTAGCGAATGCAAAGACTGCGAAGAATGATGAGTTCTACACGCAGTACAATGATATTCAGAAGGAGATAAATGCTTACCTGGACTACGACCCGAATGTGTTTCGCGGTAAGACGGTGCTGTTGCCTTGCGATGACCCGGAGTGGAGCAACTTCACCAAGTTCTTTGCCCAGAACTTTGAGCTGTTGGGATTGAAGAAGCTTATATCTACAAGCTATGCACCCGAAAGCAAGAAATACAAGATTCCGTATGAGCCTACGCTCTTCGAGACACAACAGCCGTACTTCGATAATGATAAGAGCAAGACGCATGGAAAGATATTCGTGCTGGACCGTGATGTAACAGGCGACAATCGCATCAACATCGAGGATTTGCAATGGCAGTATCTGGAGGGTGACGGTGATTTCCGCAGCAGGGAGATACGCAAACTGCGTGACGAGGCGGACATCATTGTAACCAATCCGCCGTTCTCGCTGTTTAGGGAGTTTGTGGCTTGGATTATGGAAGCTTCTAAAAAGTTTTTGATAATTGGCAATATTAACG
>Ga0310697_10005156_pt1 | contig 12699 bp, 10 predicted proteins | sample 172DNAGHGlowgp2_FD_203883 | JGI IMG/M metagenome (GOLD analysis project Ga0310697, IMG submission 203883) | Sheep rumen microbial communities from Palmerston North, Manawatu-Wanganui, New Zealand - 1728 DNA GHGlow gp2 (v2) (version 2) | ecosystem: Host-associated > Mammals > Digestive system >... | reverse complement strand
CGAGAACCTGGACTGGTCTCTCGTACTGTAGATGCCCGTAGCGTCAAACTCGCGAATTTCACTCGCAATGCGGGATGTGTAGGCCGAAGCGTCGAAACGCTGGATGGTAGCGATGCCAGACTTGCCTTGAAGCAAGTTCTGCCACAATAATTCGGGGGTATTTCCTAAAGAGGAAACGCAGCCCATACCTGTAATAACAACATTTTCCATAGTGCGGCAAATATAGCAAAAAAAAATGTAATATTTTCGTAAGTGGGGAAAGAAAAAGACAATTTGTAACAAAAAAGTATAAAACACGAAATATATTTATAATTTTTAACAAATTTATCTATATATATGGAAAATTTCCATTTTTTTGGTAATTCAACTGACCAAGTTCTACCAACAAAGCTCAACCATCTAATCTCTAAAAAGCTATTATTCACCCCGTATGCCAAAAAGTTCCCGAAATTTAGTCTGGATGGACCTGGAAATGTCCGGTCTCGATCCCGAAAAAGACGTCATTTTAGAAATAGCGACCATTGTTACCGATCTTAACCTGAACATTCTCGCCGAAGGTCCAGTCATCGCCATCCGCCAACCCGAAAACGTTTTCGAAAGCATGGACGAATGGAACACGAAACACCACAACCAGAGCGGTCTCGTCGATAGGTGCCGTCGCTCGCAATACTCGCTCAACGACGCGGAACAAGAAACATTGCGTTTTATCAAGCCCTTTACGGAAAAGACAAAAAATGTCCTTTGCGGAAATTCCATCACGCAGGATCGTCGCTTTTTGTACAAGTACATGCCCGATATTTCAGAATGGCTGTGCTACAGAAATATCGACGTGAGTTCCATCAAGGAACTGTTTTACCGCTGGTACCCGAACATTGAAGATTTTCAAAAGGAAAAAAGGCACGAAGCGCTAAACGACATCCGCGAAAGCATCGCCGAACTCGCCTATTACAGAAGAACCATTTTCAAGTAACCCCATGGAAAGACTCCCTTACGCCAAAAGAATGCGTAACCGTTGCATCGCGATTACCGTTCTCGTATTCATTATCGTTGCCATAGTCCATTGCTCCACCAAGGAAGATTTGCCCGCAAGTAACGTCGTCGAAAGCAACATCGCACCAGCCACAGATTCCTCATCCGAATCCATCGCGGCAAACGACACGAACGCTTTTTACGATACAACGGCCTTCGACACCGCAAATACGGCACCAAACGGACTTTCACGCCTTACCGGAATCGAAGATGAAGATTTCGACAAGACATCGGCCAGTACAGGTTTCGAGAACAGCGTTGCCACAGGCGTCCGCGACACACTCCACATCAAGTCACAAAAGGATCCGTTCCTTGCCGATAAAATTGACATTCTGTTACGCCGTTACCACCCTGACCTTGGCGTCATCCTCGTCGTCGATACCAAGACAAACGAAATCATCGCCTGGGGCGAACGACGCGACGAACATGTACAAAACAAGCCCGACTATATCGGACGCGCCACCTTCCCCGCGGCATCGCTTGCAAAGCTCGTCACGATTTCTGCCGCCATGGAAAGCAACCGCTATTCGCTCAACACCCCAATTCCGATGATCGGGCGCCACCACACGCTCTACTTGAACCAACTCCGCGTTCCCGAAAAGTATAAAGGTCCAACGATGGAGCTTGCCGAAGCATTCGCCCGCTCCGCGAACCCGCCCATGGCCATCGTCGGGAAAAACGTCGGCGCAAAACGCTTGCTCGCCGCCGCCGCCAAACTCGGCTACAACAGAAAATTCCCCGGAAACGCACCGAACGCATCGAGCTACACCGCCCCGGACACAGGGTACGGCCTAGCCGAAGTCGCCTGCGGCTTTACGACATCGACAACGCTCACGCCGCTCCTTGCAGCAGCCCAAGTCCGCGCCATTCTCACCAAAAAACCGCTCGAAATCCCGTGGGCCCGCGACATGGCGCCGTTCGCCCCGCAAAAACCCATTGCTCTTGACGTCGGAAAGTTCACCGAAAACACGTATTACGGCCTACGAGAAGCGATGCTCCGGTCCGTAACGCAAGGGACTGCGCACAAGCACATGTCCACAAGGAACATGGCCCGCAAGAACTTCGAAGCACTTAGGCTCGGTGGCAAAACAGGCTCTCTCGATGGCACCGACCCCGCTGGACGATACGACTGGTTCATGGGATTTGCCGAAGCGAAAAACGAACCGGGCAAATCCATCGTCGTCATCGTGATGCAAATGCACAAAGAATTTCGTTCGCAACCGGCAACGCAAGTGGCAGCGACCATCATCAACTACTGGGCGCACCAAAATCTCAAAAATTAAGTTAGATTTGAACACAAAGGAAAAAGAATCAAAATGGAATTATCTTGGTGGAACTTAATACCGACTTATTTTGACGGAACCGCATTCCAACTCGGAAGCTTTCCCGTGCGCTGGTACGGAATCATGTACATTTTTGCGTTCGTGACCGCCTACCTGACCATGTGGAAAATCAGCCAGAAAGAAAAACTAGGCTACACCAAGGAACAGCTCGACAACCTTTTCACATGGATTATCGCAGGCATCTTGCTTGGAGCGCGACTCGGCTACGTATTCTTTTACAAGGCAAGTTACTACCTCTCGAATCCGACTGAAATCATCTTCCCGATGATGCACGACGACCTCGGCTACCACTTTGTCGGGATTTCCGGGATGTCCTACCACGGTGGACTTATTCTTGGAATCATCTTCTGCTATATCGGAGCCAAGAGGAACAAGCTCGATGTCTGGAAAACATTCAACCTCGCCATGCTTGCCGCTCCGCTCGCCTACACCTGGGGGCGTTACGGCAACTTTATCAATGGCGAACTCTTTGGCGAAGTGACGACAAGTTCTATCGGCATGTACTTTCCGCTCGCCCACGACAGCACTCTTGCAGACCCGGTACTCCACCACCCTAGCCAGCTTTATGAAATGTTGTTCGAAGGCATCATCTTGTTCGTCGTATTGTACAACCTTCGCAAGATTCCGAAACTGCACGATAAAATTCCATGCCTTTACTTGATGGGATACGGTCTGTTCCGCTTTTTCATCGAATTTTTCCGCAAGCCGGACGCCCACCTCGGTCGTGTCGACCTCTTTGGCATGAGCCGCGGACAGACGCTCTGCTCGCTGATGTTTATCGTCGGTCTCGCTTGGATGATTTATTTATTCTACCGCGAGAAGAAAGCTAATACCCCTTAAACAGTTTTTCCCAAAGGCTGCGTTCTTCTTCGAATTTTTTCGTAAAGAACTGGCTCACGTGCTTATAGACAATCTTGATGTGTTCCGCCAGTTCGTCCGTGACGTACTTTTCTTCATTGGAATCGTCCGTGCCCGTTTCATTCATGAGCTTGGACCACTGGCTTTCTTGATTCTTGCTGCCTAACGTTGCCGATAGCGAAGAATCTTCATAGCACTTGTTGTTCAAGTAAATAGTCCAGACCGAATTCGGAATCTTTTCAAGGAATTTCTTGAGGAATGGTTCCGCATTTGTCGAATAGCCGTACGAATTGCCAATCAAACTAACAAGAGGCACATTGATGACGCGTTCAACATTCACCTGGCTCCATGACTTGTCCGTCATTTCGGAAATCGCATTGAACAATTCTTCAGCCGGTTTCGGTTCATTATAAAAGTTGTCTATTCCCAAATGAGCTTCACGCAGGCGATTTAAATACTCCGACAAATCAAAAGTTTCCTCTACATGAGCATTTTCGGCAGAGTTCACATGAGGTGCGGCAAATAAGGATGTTTCGCCCTCCAAATGATCAGTCGCGTTCGTCTTTGCATGTTCAGTTGCAACAACGCCGTTACAACGGTTCATCACCTCGGAATCAAACGCAGAAGACACTCGGAACTTGTAGTAAAACCGGATATTTCCTTCTTGAGACTGGAAATAAAGTGCCTTGTAACACTCGTTATCTTTGAACAAGTTCGCAAGAGCCCTGTATGCGCGGTGTCTAGCACCACCCGATGTGAACTTGCCACGGTGAATGGTCACAAAGCAGTGGAAGGCGCGCACGCAACCATTCGTGTCAATAACGGTAATGCCGTCGTAGTTCAACATCGAAATGAACATTTTACGAATAAAATTCTGTTCATACAAATCATGATACGACTGCGAATCCAACATGGAATCGGGCTTAATCTGCATGTCCTTGTATTCGTCAAAGACTATCTTACCGCCATCAAAATTTTCGTCTTTATTGCCATCCCACGACGGATCCACAAACAGACAAATCGTGCCGTGGACCTCTCTTTTGATTTGCGAAAAGAGACCCGCCCAGAATCCCTTCGGGTATGATCCCGTATTGGAATCCGTAAAATCATTCGCAAATTCGTTTTCATCCAAATCAAAACGAATCAGCAAATGGTCGCTGTCCCCCGTCAATGTATGCGAATTGATGCAGATTTTAGAAACGTTGACGCATTCAATCAGCAAAAAACCTTTTTCAAGAAGAGCACGTTCGGTCTCGCCAGCGTTCCCGATATCCGACTGGAACACTCCGACTTGAATAGACGATTCCGACTTTTCTCGTCCGGGCATCTGCTGTATAATCAAGTCGCATCCACTCTTGCAAAAATGGATAACATCCTTCAAGCAGGCTTTGACGCGTTCTTTGTACAGGTTTTCCAGGGCATCTCCCGAAAACTTATAGATACGGCGGTTCCAGCCCATCGGCGTATTTCCGTTTCCCATGATGATTCGAAACGTGAAATGGTCGTTTTCTTCTTGGTAATGCGGAACACTCGGCAATATGTCGATAATGGCATCAATAACCGCTTCCTTCATTTCAGGAAGTTTGCTTAGAAAGAAATCCTTGATTTTCTTTCTATCTAGCCCTATAACATTTGTGGTATTATGCATATGTTCACTCATAAAACAACCCAAAGCTGACGCCTAAGTTATCTGCTATCAATATAATACGAATAGGCGATTTTGTGGAATAAATTTTATTTTTTTTGTAAAAAAATTTATCTTTTACGCAAAACTTTAACAGGAGCACATCAATGGCAGGCATTACTTACGAAGTTGACGACAAGAATATTGTCGTGCAAATCAAGTCGGACGCCGCCAAAGCCGCCTCGGAACTCGTCGAAGCGGCGCATCTCAAAAAAGGCGATATTGTAGTCGTCGGCTGCAGCACCAGCGAAACCTTGGGCAACCAGGTCGGTAGCCACTCCGTCCCCGAGGTCGGGAAAGCCATCTACGAAGGGCTCCAGAGCGTTTTCGGCACACAAGGCATCTACATCGCCGCACAATGCTGCGAGCACTTGAACCGCGCCATCATCATCGAACACGAAGCCGTTCCGAACGCAGAAATCGTAAACGTCGTACCGCAACCCAAAGCCGGCGGCTCCTTCGCAACGGCCTGCTACGCAGCCTTCAAAGCTCCGGTAGCACTCGAACACATCAAGGCAAACGCCGGACTAGACATCGGCGGGACCCTTATCGGCATGCACCTACGCGAAGTCGCTGTTCCCGTGCGCTTACAGCAGAACCACATCGGCAAAGCAATGCTCATCGCCGCACGCACACGTCCGAAGTTCATCGGCGGTGAACGCGCCCACTACGATGAAAGTCTAAAAGACGGATACCCGCAGTTCTAGTCGGTAGAACTTAGTTGGTAGAGTTTTTATTCTAAAGAGCTTTATGGTGCCTCATGGCGCGGATGTTGCGCGGTAGCACTTCCTTGTGCCACTTGATCCATTCATCGTAATAGATGTAGCGCTTTTCGCGTTGGCGGAATTCGCGACCATGAACGACCCTGCGCCCTTGACGTTCCTCGACGGGAATCACGATATGCAAGCACTCATGATAAACGACTCCTGCGATTGCATATAAAGGACAATTCGCGGCATCGTAACCACGACTGATGCTGATGAGGTGGAAACTCTCGCCTGTCACCGGGTCCTTGCGCACGGAGTGGAAACTGAGGCCCCCCACGCGATTGCTCCAAGTGATTCTGCACGTCAGCGTCCCGTCGAAATACGTGTTGTTGATGGCGGCAAGTACATCCGTCAAGTTATGGTGAACGCCTTGCGGACGAATTGGCGGCAAACGCCCCTTGCTCGCAAGCGGGGCTTCTCCTTTATCAGTAAAAATCTGATCGACAGCCTGCCAAAAACGGCTAACTAGGTCCTTGATAATAGCTTTGTTTTTCTGCGTTTTGCGACGCACCGCATGTTCCGCCCATTCTGCGGCAAGTTCACGGGCATCGGCAAATTCCGGGGCCTTCATGTACGCAGGCAAAAGCACTTCCGGATGTCCGAACAAAAATCCGCCCTTGCAACGGATGCTCTTCTTCATCAAAGGACTATACTTGAAATGCACAAGTCCATTGGCAGAGCAATCCGGTGACGGGATCTTGACTTCGGGCACTTTGTCCGCAGCAACGAAACCGAACAAATCCATCTGTCCGTCAGGCGACATCGCGGGGAACCCGCTTTCATCAAACGAATTCACGCGCCCAAGACTCCTTCATAGCCGTTCAACGCCAAGAGCCCGCCAAAAAAACTTTCAGGCAAGTCAAGCGCGGAATAATGTTCCGAGATTCCATATACGGCATCTTCCACGACATCTGGCATATAAACTATATAGCTATCGTTCTTTTCGGTCTGAAGCATATCGGGAGTGCAGTATTTCGGATCAGTCTCGCTGAAATACATGCGGCAAGAAACAGTCCGCAACGGATAGATGGTGCAATCGCCCACCCCGTTCGAAAACGGGCAAGAGCGCCACCAAGAAAAATAGTCATGAAGCGCCCCATCTTCGGCTTCGTCCTCAGATAGCCCCGACTCCTTGCGAGCCTCGAAAAAAGATTCGAATTTATCCGAACGCATCTGGCAGGCTTCCATCAAAGTAAGCAAATCATCGCGTTTCCGCAGTTCGCTGTACATGGAAATCAATTCGAACGGCTCCACCGACATCGGGTAATGGTGGCAGCAGTTTCCGCAAGCCGGCCTGCATTGGATAGGGCGCGGTTGTTGCACAAGCACCGCCTTCAAATACTGGTCATAGGCTTCATGATAAGATTTCGTAAACTGGAGTATATGGGGTAACTGTTCCCGTAGGTTATCTGCATTGATGGCGCATTCACGACCCAAAGCCGAGGCAATCCCGTCAAGACGGTCTCTTTCGACCCTAAGCAGGGTGGAAAGTCGCATCTCGGCGATGCGGTAAGATTTCGTCGGAAAATACTCTTTGTACGCTTCCATCGAGCGCAAATATATTTTTTTAAGAGAAAATCGTAAAAAAAGCCGATAAAAAAACACAATTTTTTCATTTTTATAATAATGATGTTATTTTTTTATATGGAGAAATCGTTTCAGGATTAGCAAAATGAGTAAAATATCACAAAGCAAACGGATGTGGTCCCTCGTAATCGCTTTGTCTGTCGGCATGGTCGGTTGCAACCTGTTCCACCCGACGGAGAGCCACGACGCCGAGAGTGACGATGCGGCTGCCCTGACGCTTGACGGCTACCACGAGTACCAAAAGTCAAACTACGACTCCGCCCGCCGACTTTTCAACAGGGCAATTGCGGCTGACTCCGGATATTCCGAAGCATGGGTCGGTCTCTCCAAGTGCGTGCTGAACAGTCAAGAAGGACTTAACGTATTCGAACTGGTATCCTATGCTCAAAAGGCGGACGACAATTCGACCTCCAACGGATTCCTTGAAATGCCGGACGAAAGGGCGGCAAGCATTTCAAGAGGCATCGACTCCGTCTTAATCTACTTGAACGATTTTATCGCTCGCGACACGACCGGAAAAACAGACAAGAAGGTGCGGTTCAGCGATATCGCCGACAGCTACGCCATTTTGCTGCTATCCAAGGCGGCTCTCCGCATCCGCAATGTTCAGACACAACTGACCTCCGTCCTCTCGGCAGACAGCGCGGGCATGAAGTTGAATTTAAACACCTTGAACGATCTCGGCGACAGCCTCAAGCCATTCCTCCAAGACATGGCAGCCGCATCCGAAGCGATTAAAGTCGCACCGGACGCATCTGCAGAAATCATCAAAGCTTACCTCCCCGACTCCACGCGACAAGACATCGGCGACGAATTCTACACCGACGCAACAGTCGGACTAGCCAACACCGTCATCCAGTTGAATGACAGAGCGCAAACCGTCGAAGAAGAACGCACCGACGTATTCTTCATCTTCGGAAACGGCATGGACGATGACGGCGACGGATGCGTTGACGAAGAAGTCGTGGACAACTACGACAACGATGGCGATGGTGAAATTGACGAAGACGGCAGAGACTACCGCTCGGTGGTTCTCGTAAAGAACACCTTTATAACAAAAGACGATAACACCACACAAGTCAACAAGGACGGAAAAGCTTACGACCTAACCAAATCACAGGTAGACCACCTCAATACCATTGAAAAATACGAAGTCATCGACATCGACATGAATGGTCAAATGGGAACGAACGACCCGAAAGAATGGGAATACGTCATCCGTGATCCCGACGATCGCGATGAACAGAACAACCACCTGCTCAAGTTCGCCGTTGACCTGAAATTCCCCGGCAAAAACCTTGCAGATAAAATCAAGAACAAAGAACTTATCCGTCACGATACAGATATAAACAACATTAAATACTCGTTGAAAAAGCGCAAAGAAATGGTCGGCGGATGTTGGGTCAACTACTCCGATGATGATTTCAAGAAATGGTTTGAAGGGAGAAATGCAAAATGAATAAAATAGCCTTACTTGCAATTCTCATTTTAAGCGTAAGCTTTGCATCAGCAAAGTCTCCCCGACACATTTCGCTCCGTGCAGAATCCATGGGTGGAGCCCATGTAGCCGTTGTCGATGACAAAGACGCTATCCACTTTAACTATGCAGGCTTAAGCCAAATCAACAGGCTTGGTAACTACGACAAGCGCCCGGAACAAGGCTACTATCCGCGCAACTGGATTGGCGACATGCGACTCACATTTGGCGGAGCCGGTGAATTCAGCAAGTTTCTTTCGGCTTATGGCGACGTGACCGATGTTCAGGACTTGTTTAGGAATGCGCAAAATGCGGCAGATGAATCGAACTCCAGCAGGACGAGCGCCATTCTAGATTCGCTTGTCAACAATCCCAAATACCTCAAGATTATCAATTCGCATGACCACAAGACATTGGAAATGAGGTTGAAGTTCGATGCGGAATTGGCATTCCACAATTTTGGTGCGGCATTCTGGATGAACGGAAACGTAGCCCCTTATGTTGAAGGCGGCTTGATTCTCCCCTACCTCGTTGTCGATACGTTCTACATCGATGCCGTAGCCCAGGCTGGTGGCGCATACGAAATTATTCCAAACACGCTTTCTGTAGGTCTTGGCACAAAAATTGCAAAACGCCACAAGACAGAAATGGTTACGCTCGGTATGGCAAACTACAAGAGTGTCGTCGATACGCTTGAAAACAAACTCGATAACGCCACTGACGATTTCTTCGATTCCAAGACATTCTCGTTTGGCCTCGACATGGGCGTCCTTTACCAGTTCAACCGCGAAGTGCGTTTCGGTGCGTCACTCAGAGACATCTACTTCAAGTCGCTTGCCGGAGAAACGCTGATTCCGAACTTCACGATAGGCGCGAACTACAGCCCGAAATTCATGAACAGCAATACAGGATTCGGCCGTAAATTCAATGTCGCGGTAGACTTCGCCGACATGTTCAATGCAGACAGGAACTATAAGTTCTTCAGCCACCTCAACTTCGGTTTTGAACTGGAACAGACTCTTGCGGCAATTCCAGGCCTCAACAACGAAGTACGCTTCATCGCTTTGCGCCTTGCCGCCGGTTTCAGGGGCGGGTATCCGACTGCGGGTATCGGCCTCGAAGTGCTTCGCTTCTTCACGTTTGAAGCGGCCACCTGGGGTGAAGAACGCGGTTACTATACAGGCCAAGAAGAAAACAGAATCTACATGGTGCAAGCAAGCATAGGATTCTAGTAGTCGCGGCAAAGCCACAGTAGGATGTCTGTCATCCTGGAGGCCAAAGGCCGATAGGATCCAGTAAATTTTGAAAAGTCCCGACACACTGTCGGGACTCTTTACTTTTGCTAAAACCTAAATCCTATTTCTTTACTTTCACGACTCTTGCCTGCGGGTTCTGCTTGCCGAGCAAATCGTAAGTGCGGGAACCGCGCAAGCTGCGGGACTGCGCCGGACGTGGACGCATCACCCCAATTCCAGTCTTTCCGTCATCGGTCTTGAAGTTTTCGACGTGCGTAATGCCGTTGTTCACGTAATCCGTAAGACCGTACGCATGACGCATGATGTTCAAAACGTCCTTGTCGAACACGGAGCCATCCGGGTCTGTCTGGCGGCGGATAATCGTCATGTTGTTTTCGCCTTCGTGACCCGTATCCCAAGCGATAGGCACCACCTTGTTTTGTTTTGCAAGTTTCATCACGGCATCGTAATAAGCGAGGCGGCCCTTGCGGTGTTTCGCATAATTGTCGCCGGTCAACACGCCCACGCGATCGTTTGCGCCGAACTCGCCGATAATCACAGGCACACCCTTATCGACAAAGTTCGTTTTCATCTTGCCGAACTGGTCCTGAATCTGGGCGCTGGTGCACTTGTCGCCCATGGCCCCCGCCCAGGCGTTGTAGCCGCAGTTATGCACGATATCCGCACCTGTCGCAAGGTCGTCGCCCCAGTAGTATTGCGGATAAACCTGAGCGCCCCAATCCGCAATATCGTTCATGAGCGTGTAAGTGTAGGGGTCATAAAAATGCACTTCGACCATCAAGCGGTTTGCAATCACGTCCTTCGGGAGCTTGCTTACCGGCATCACTTCACTCGTGCGGTCGATGCTTGTGGAAGGGCCTTGAATCACGAGCGTACGGCTTGCGTTATTGCCGCCTGTCGCACGCACTGCATCCACGAACGTCTGATGATAAACCATCAAAATTTCAGTTTCGTGCTTGTAATTATCGTCTGTTGTCGCAGGCTCATTTGCACTAGCGAAAAGCAAATTCTCATTGTAGTCCTTGAAGTGCGTTGCGATTTGCGTCCAGTACGCTTTCTGCTTGGCGTTCACCTCGTCCTTCTTGGCATCCTTCAAGTTCTCTTCAAGCCAGCCGCCATCCCAATGGATGTTGAGAACCGTCACGAGCCCCGCGCGCATGCACATATCTACCACTGTCTGCACCGAATCCATCCAGCTTTTGTTGATGACTCCGTTACTCGCGTGGCTATCCCAAGCGCACGGAATGCGAATCGTGCTGAAACCCGCCGCCTTGACCGAATCAATGTACGCCTCGGTCGGGAACTTGTTGCCCCACCCCGTCGGATTCCCCGGAACTTCCATCGTGTTCCCGATATTTATGCCAAAGCCCATCTTCGCAAACATTTCGTTTGCCGTCGGCAAATCCGCCGCAAAAGAATTTGAGCCCAATGTCAAAGAAAGCGCACTGCAAAGCGCGGCGACGCGAATGTGCTGTTTAAACATATCAATCCTTTGGTTCTAAGCCATTCGCGTTTATTCCCCAAACAACGAAAGCCCATAACACCGAATTTAAATATACATCAATGTACGGCAAACGCAAAAATTACGCCAATAAAAGCATTGACGATTTGTCAAATGAGGTGTGGGCTATGGCGTCGCTACGCTCTAAGCTATGGACTAAAGCAGGGCGGAATTTTTAGGGTTACGACTTGCGATATCGGGAGACTGCCATAATGCACTCCGTCAGATCGAACGAAAATATCATTTCTGGAAACAGGAATGATTTCATTTCGTCCAGATTTCTTATTGAACTCATTACATTCATAATGATTTACATTTCCTGTAACAAGGTCTTTCGTAAAGATTATTTCGCTGCATAGCTTCTTTCTTTCATTTGAAACGCCCTCAATTTCAACCGAATCTTTCGCGGGTTGCCCATTCTGCTTGCAGACCATACGATACTTTCTTGAAAAAGATAAATGCAACTTCGCTGACTTTATAATAAAATCATTGCCTCCGTCATCATCAAGTAATGGAGCGTTCCAGGCATAATAAAGAGCGTCCTTAACATCTTCTAAAAACGCTTTGTAATTAGGGTGCTCTGTACTCATAATAACATTTGCGACTTGCCCATTTTCGCCATACTCAAGTTTGGCGTCAACAGATAATTTAAAATCATTTTTATAATGTTGATAGAAAGCCTTTTTTATTCGCCAAACGGTAGTCTGATTAAAATTATTATAAACAAAACCGTCTTCAACAGCTTCGGGCTCGAATGAATCAACAAAAACATCTACGTCTAATTCTGGAATACTCTTATCATTTGTAAATCCATTAAACTCACCCTCAAAAGAAATATGGCGTTCCTTGAAAAAAGACTCTAAAGACAGAGAATCGTTTAGAATCCCAATCTCTTGCGTAAGAACAACATATTTTTTTTCAATCTGTTTATAAAGGCTTAAATGTTCTATCACTTTTCCACCTTTATATAAATTAATTACGCAAAACGGTTCGGCATTAGCAATGTTTGCTTCATCAAATACAAAATGGTAAGAATCATGAGACTTTTCGATTTCACTCTTGAATGATGCTGCCGCAGCAAAGTTTTTAATTTCCTTCGGATCGCTTGTCGCATAAGCTACGCCCTGTGCATTATAGATTTCAATCGAATCCGAGATAGCTAAAGACTCTTGCAACCGGAGAGGCTTTCCAGGAATA
>Ga0310697_10005154_pt1 | contig 12704 bp, 2 predicted proteins | sample 172DNAGHGlowgp2_FD_203883 | JGI IMG/M metagenome (GOLD analysis project Ga0310697, IMG submission 203883) | Sheep rumen microbial communities from Palmerston North, Manawatu-Wanganui, New Zealand - 1728 DNA GHGlow gp2 (v2) (version 2) | ecosystem: Host-associated > Mammals > Digestive system >... | reverse complement strand
TGATCATGCTAATACATTTATTTTTACATCAAACAAAAAAATAATCAGTAAAACGAGAATTACAACATTTTTTATGTATCTTTGCAGTGTGTACTAACGAGGTATACATTTGATTTTTTTAGGAGTACTCCAAAGATACTTTTAACTGTAATAGCCCTTTTAGGCCTCATTTCCATTTTCTTTGAATAATAAACTATAGAATACCTGTGTTGTATGGCGGAAAACTATAATATAATGTCCAAAGTAGCTCTTTTGCTCGAAAAGACAAGGGATGCGCTTATTGCCGACTTGCGTCAGGAATTTATCGGTGTGAGATATGCTGCTCTAAAATTTGAGAAAGAACAGAGTATCGAGAATTTTATTCCTGTGATTGATGCGGTCTTTTCCAGAGTCGGTTATGACATCAGCCACTATGAAGAACTGAGCGAGGTGCGCTCCATTGTGGAAAAACTGCTGGGTGTGACCGACGAGATTGCTGGAGTAGTCAAAACTGGCAGCAAGATGTCCGATGACGGCGAGTTCACAGCCGATGAGATAGCCAAGCTCTGTACTGATTTGATACCTTTGATCAAGGAGGTGGTCGAGTTGGTAAGGCTCGTCAGCGACGTGGAGTGGGAGGCTGTGGCTGCTGATTTGGACAGGTCGAACAAAGACATTGCACTATTTGTCAAAAACGAGCTGCTCACCAAGGATTTTGCCCGCAAAGTACTCGATCACATCCTCGTGACCTTGCTCAAAAATGCCAAGGTGGTCTTCAAGGACGAAATAGAGTTTGCCAAGTTCACTATTGAATCTGGTGTTCAGCAGCTCATTAATAACGCCAATGAATTGGGCAATGTTCTTGAAAAGAATGTCTTTGATGTGGTGGATGCAAAGGTCGAGCTGATCCAAAACACCATGAAGGAGACCTTGACCGACGCCACCGATCTTTACAACAGAGTGCGCAAGCAAGTGGAGTCACAAGCCAAGAAAGATGTTCAGACTCTTGCCAAGGAGTATAAATCCACCTATATCAAGATCGCTGACGGACTCAGCATCACATATAGCATTCTTGAATTCCTAGGAATCGTCGAGCAGAAGAATGTGACGCTGCAGTTGCCTTACGGATTAAAGGAAGCCGTGGATAAAGTCCAGGGTGCTGTTGATAACGTGTCAGGGAAGATCAATGCCTCTATCGATAAAGCCTCGCCTTTGGTTGCCGAAACAACATCCACCGTGGTTAGCACCATGAACGATGTCTTGAAGACTACCCGCGATGTCACTGGGATGGGTGTTGCAGCAGCAGGAACTATAGACCTGCAACTTGCCATGGTGAATGACTTCATGATGGATGCAACAACCGACATCGCCACTGGACTCGCTTCGATTGAGGCCGGAGTGAAATCCACAATCAAGGATGTTAACAATTTTAAGAACAATGCTAACACTGTAGTAAGTAAATTCAACGACGAAGTGAAGAGAATAAAGGACTGGCGCTATCCCATCAGCATCACTGTCATCAGTTGGGAGAAGGTGGCAGACTTATTCACTAATCCAGTCGACCACTTCAAGGCATTGTACCCCATCGAGAGCATGGCCGATGTCGAGAGTCTGATGACTAGAATTATGGACATCCTTCACAATATCAATTCTGACATCCCTGACTTCAGCTCGCTCAGGAAACTCCTTGAGGACCTCCTTCGCAAGTTGCAGAAACACGTGATCAAGAAGATCAACGAGCTTAAGGCTCAGATGAAGGAAGTGGCAAGCGAGGTGAAAAAGAAAATCCAGAAGGTCATCAACGACATTTGGAACTGGTTCCAGCCTGTTGTCACCACCATACGCAATGTCATCACCATGTTAAAGGAACTAGCTATCGCACTCAAGGATGAGATGGAAGCTGTCCTGGATGAGGTGAAAGAGGGTGCAAGACTCATTGCCGACGACCTGCAGAATGAATTCAAAACCATCAAGGGAAAACTAGAGAATGTTGGCGAAGCGGTAGAAGACTCAGTGAATAATGCCAGTGATACCGTCAAGGCTGAGGTGGACAGTATGGTTACTGCAGCCAAAAAGAACATTGAAACCATTCATAAAAAGGCTGATGCGTTCCAGAAAGAAGTTGAGAAACAGGTGAAGGATACCATCAAAGAAGCTGAGGACACGATGAATGGTATCTCCAAGGATGCTGAGAAAAAAGCTAAGGAACGTATTGAGGCAGCCCAAGACCTGTGGAAGGATCTCAAGAAGGACATGCCCAAGATGCCAAAACTCGACCTTCCCAAAGTGGTCAAAACCACGCTGGCCGAGCCGATGGCTGATTGCGTGAAAAAGACCCTCAACGAGGCATTGGATTTTGACCTGTCCAGTGTTATTGATTTTGGCCAACAACGCGATGAATTGGTGGCTTGTATCGAGGCGCTGAAGGCCGATTATGAGAGGTTCAAGGCAGGAAATTTCAAATCCGTCTCCTTGAATATCAGTGAGAAGGACTTCACCGCAGTTTACAATATCAATTTCAACACCAACTGGAAAACTGCAATGCAGTTGCCCGATATTCCCAAACTTGTCCAACAAGTTGTTGTGCCTGATCTGCAGGCATGGGCTTACGGCATGGTAAACAGCGTTCAGACATTGGTCAGCCCCACGGTGTGGCAGTATCGACTCAACACGGTGGTGACACAGTTGAAGGCTGAGTTCCAGAATGACCTGAACAACATCACGGGGCTGATTTCCAAGAATGGTGCCCTTTGCCTTATCAGCGATCCCACGTCGGTAGGCGATCGGTTGGCTGCCAACCTGAACATCACTGACTACATCTCTATCGTCGAGACGGCTGTGCACGATGTGGTACTACCTGACCCGGAGTATTATTATACCAGCTTCAAACAGTGCGTTTTCGGTATCATCACCAAACTCACGGCCCGCATCCTGGAAGAGGTGCAGCGCATGAAATCGAGCATCAAAAGCGCAGTAAACGAATTGAAGCAGTTGCCGTCAACCGTCAAGACAAATGTTGAGACCCTCTTGGGCAAATTGGAGGCAGCGGAGAAAAAACTCGCCGATGAACTAAGCGCAAAGCAAGACAAAGCAAAGAATGAAGCGTTCCAGCTGGTGGCCGACATCAGGTCAACCGCAACGACAATCAAGCATATCGTAGAAAAAATACCCGAGACGATCGACAACTTGGTAGACTTTTTTGAGAATAAAGCCGAAGCCACGCTCAATCGTCTAAAGAACAATACAAAAGAAGCCCTTGAGCAGATAGCCAAGAGCTTTCTCGACAGGCTTGAGGATTTGGCTACCGAAATCTGGCGCAAATTCAAGAATGAGTACATCATTCCCATGCTCAAGGCCATCAAGAACAAGATTATCCACTTCATCAAGCATGTTATCAAGAAAAAGCTCCAGGAGCTGATCGATGCTTTCACCGACTTGAAGAGTGAGTCCCAGAATGGTATTAATTCGTTGCTCAAGGACAAATCTTTCTTCAAGAAGCTGCATGAAGAACAGGTGACCTTTGCCAATCAGGTGAACTCAGCACTCAAGTCGTCTGCTAACAGCGGTAGCGGCAACAACAGCACCACCAACAATAAGATTAAGAAGGCCCTGCCAGAAGGTAAGCTCACCAACCTGAATCAATTGCCTGCTCTTATTGATGCAGTGAAGGATGACGAGAAACTTTCAAAGAGCATCTTTGAGAAAGCGAAATTCAATATACAGACTGAAGATGGTTCGCCTGACATCAATGTACCTTATTATTATATAACGTGGGTGCAGAATGTGCTGGGCTCGACCGTCAACTTTGTCCAAAGCGATATGGGATTAAAAGAGATCCTGAAGCTTGTCCAGGCATTGTATAATGGCATCCCAGCAGAGGTGAAACAGCATGTCTCAGAAGTGATGCCCTCATTGCCCTCATTGCCGAGCAACGGTTTCACCGATCTCCTTAATGACGTGACTTGCAGTTATGATCTCGACAACATGATGTGTAACGTCACGCTTCTGGACCTCAAGCCAAAGGAGGACTCGAAGCATAGCGGTACACTGGACTGGGACGCTTCGCTCAAGTTGCAGCTCTTCATCATGGCTGGCCTGTACAGCAAGGACGGCTTCGTCGAGAAGAAAGACGACGAGGAAAGCGATTCCAAAGATGATAAAAAGGAGAATAAGAAAGAGAACGACAAAAAAGACAATTCTAAAAATACCACCTCGGATGAGACTGACGCCGAGGACAACGCCGTGCCGGCCATCTTCTTCACGATGATGCTGCAAGGCAAAGTGATTCTCACCTTCAAATTAGGAGATAACCACCACATTACCTTGAATGGTGACGGTAAGGTGGGTGCTGAAAAACTTACCGAGCAGACCAAGGACCTGAGTGTTGGATTCTGTTTGTCCAAAAAGGACTACGAGAAAGGTGTGACGAGCAGGGTGCATGGCTTCGGGTCAACCAAGAGTCTGAGCGCTTTGCTCATGGGTGAATTTAGCCGCAATGAGGGTACAGCGTCTCTCGCGATGATTGAGTCCAAGTACATGGATGTGAAAATGGGCAATTATCCCATTGGCGCCTATGTGCTTTACAACCATGCTTATCCCAAGTTCCAGTTTAATGAGAAGGAGGGAAGCGGGACCGATATGGCCACATTCCTCGGATCCGAACAAGGTACGGTTGATGGTTTCACGGCTGGTGTGTTTGTCGCAGTCAAAGATTTTGAAATGGTGCTCAAATTGCGCCAAAATGACTTCTTTGCTACCTTCCTGAAGGATGACATTTCGGCCAAGTTTGATTTGCCCGTGGCTTACGATTACCTCAAGGGCTTTAAGATGGATGGCGGTTATTCGTTCCATCTCGACATCGATTGCGACAACAAGGAAATCGGTTCCTTGAAACTCAACAGCCTAGGAATTGACTTGGGTTCTGTCAAGGATGACATCGGTACTTTGCAGTTGCAGGCCGTTCCTTCATTCAGCATCCAGCTGGGTGACAGTGTGACCATGTCATTCGATAAACTTGGCGTGGGAATGGATCTCAACGTGGCCAAGGTAAACTCATCAGGTAACTATAGCATCGGAGACTTTGATCCGGACTTCAGTTTCAAGTTCCCCGAGGGCATTGGTGTCGCTATCGACTGCTCTGTGGTCAAGGGTTCGGCGCTCATCGGATATGATGACGTCAAGAAGGAACTCTTTGGCGCAATGGAACTGACAATCATCGAGAAGTTTGGCGTCTCGGCGCTGCTCATGATGACCTTCGGCGATAATTTCAGCATGGTTGCTATGCTGTCGGCCCGCTTCAGTCCAGGCATTCCACTTGGCTTAGGCTTCTCACTTACCGCCGTGGGCGGCATGCTCGGCCTACACAGGATGCTGGACTATGATGCCATCCGTCAGGCGGTTCACAGCGGCTCACTGGAGAGCGTCTTCTTTGTCGAGGACGTGATGAACCACATCGGTGACATGCGCAAGTCTGCAGAAAAAATATTCCCCGCCAAGCGCGACCAGTTCTTTGTGGGCTTGCTCGGACAGATAAGCTATGAACCTGTGGTGCGATGCAGCTTCGGACTCATGTTCCAGATGCCTGATCCCCTCTCGGTCATTATTGTCGGCACCTCGACAGTTGCGATCCAGGGAACTGATATTATCCGCATCAATGTGGCCTTCTCGGGCGAGATTGATTTCAAGAAGGGCTTGCAGTTTGATGCTTCTCTTTATGATTCCCAGATTGTGGGCATCCGTCTCGAGGGCGATATGGCGTTCCGCCTCTTCTGGGGTGGTCCAGTCAAGGGCTTCCTGATGAGTATCGGAGGTTTCCATCCGGCATATAGACCCGAGGAGGCCATGCACGTGTCCGACATGCGCCGTTTGTCAATGAAGCTTGACTACAGTTTGTTGAAGGTGGGTCTTGAGACCTACTTGGCCATTACTTCCAACACCTTCCAGATTGGTGCACGTCTCGATATCACAGTGGGATGGAAAAAGTTTGGTCTCACCGGTTATGCGGGCTTTGATGCGCTGTTCCAGTTCGACCCGTTCATGTTCATGTTCGACATCGAGGCCGGCATGGCGGTAATGATAGGCAAAGCCCGGATTTTGTCAGTCGATTTGGCGCTGTCGCTTTCTGGTCCTCGTCCCTGGCATGCCAAGGGCAAAGCAGAGTTCTCATTCCTCTTCATTCCTGTTAAAGTCAAATTTGACATCACTTGGGGTGGCAAGCAGCAGCAGTTGCCTAGTAAGCAGATCGAGGTGCTTCCGTTGCTTGTGGAACAAATCAATGACCACAACAATTGGATGATCGCTGAGGGCCGTCGTTTTGACAAGGAGGTCAATCTTATAGCTGGGGAAGAGGAGAAATCCAAAGATGGAAACCAGATGAAGCCCATGCTTTTGACTCCTAATGGTGAACTATCGTTCAGCCAGAGCGCCATTCCCATGGAGTTGGAGATGGAGCTTTGCAATAATGCCGTTCCAACAGACTATAACGAGATAGTCCTTGACCAAGTGGTGCTGAACAATAAGCCTTATGAAATCATCAATGTGTCAGCGAAGTACAATGAGAATAATGATAATGACAAGATGAAGAATGCCATTGGCCAGACCACTGACACCGACTTTGCCCCGGCTCTCTTCACCCTGATGGACAACGATGAGAAACTCAAGTCTCCGTCCTATGTCAAGTATCCTTGTGGCTTTGTCATGAAGAGCAACCATGACAGAACGGTGGGCAATACGTTGGAATGCGATCTGGGCGGCTATGAAATTTTCGTCCGTAGCGGACAAACCACCAAACAGACTAACGGCAATATTGCCACTGCATCTGAAGGCAAAGGGGTTGCTTATCAAAAGAATGATAAAGCAGCATTTGAGCGTTATGTGAGCATTTTGGACACGATACAATAAATCAAATTACTACAGGTACACCATGGGTAATAAAGTATATATATTGAAATATCTGCGCAAGGGTCTTATCAGCAGTCTGGAGAAGGGAAACAGTGTTGCTAAGGACATTAAGCGTGCACAAATAGATGTCAATCTGAAATTCCAGCTAAAGAATGTCGATTCAGGCCGTGTTGAGAACAAGGTTTTGCCTGGCAAGAAGATAGAACTGCTGGGGCCTGCCGATGTGAAGAGCCTAACTTCCCAAGCCATCTACCGCGTTTCGCCTGCCGAGTCGGGTGATGTGCGGCTCAATGCCAGCTACCGCCCCTACATGGAGTTCTATGAAGAAGACCTTCCCTGGAGATATACGCCTTTCGCTCCAGGCGACAGCAGTTTTTATCCCTGGATGAGGCTTATCGCCGTCAAGACCGATGAGTGTGACGTCACATTCCGTGATGGCATGAAGATAGTGCGCATCAATCTCACCGAGGAAAGAATCAGCGAGGTGTTCTCTACCGCCGACGAACTTGTGAGAAGTGCGCATGCCCAGATTGACGTCGAAGACAGCTTTAATGGCCCTCTCGATGAGGCAACTATCAATAAAATGCTTGATGAGAATCCTGATTGTGGCATCTCAAGGGTGCTGTGCGTGAGTAAGCTTGAGCCGGCAACACAATATGTACTGCTGCTCATCCCCACCTATGAGTTGGGACGCCTCTCCGCACTTGGCATGAGTACCGATGGCGTCAACATGAATGCCATTGTAACACCTCAGCCAAACACCGATTTGGAGTTGCCCATATACTATAAATGGAGTTGTACAACCGCCACACGCAGCGGGACATTCAAAGACTTGGCAGACTTGCTGAATTTCACTACAGCTGCCGATTACAAGAAAATGGATGCCAACCTCACGGTTGACATCAGCCACTCGGGATTGAAGACGGTCTGCTTTGATGGCGAGAAGAAGATTGATGTTCCAGCTGCCCTGGTGATGAGCAGTGACCCCTATCGCAACCTTGCGGACGAAGGCAAGCAGTACCGAACCGAGCTCCAGAAGCATCTCTCCTTGAACCCGGTCTTTGATGAAAATGAACTAGGGGACATCAATCCGGATGAGGACCCTTGGGTGGTGCCCCCTGTATATGGTGCTCGGCATCTGATGACTACGCGCAAGGATTTTGAGAAAGGTCCTGACGCCGGAGTGGTCAATGAGGTGAATCTGAAACTGCATAACCGCATTGCAGCCGGCATGGGAGGATTGGTGGTGATGAAGAACCAAGAGGAGTTCGTTCATCGCGCATGGAAAAGAGTTGAAGTGATTAACGCCCTTAACCAGATGTTGCGTGAGTATTACCAGATGAATCAAGTCAACGACTGTGCCAAGGACATGAACGTCAGGTCTTCCATCGACAAGGCGGCGCTCAATAATCAAAACCAAGGACTGATTAGTGATGCGGCACTCCGTATGCTTCAGACTTCAGGCATCTATTACAACAATGTAGCGCCCGATACCATGCTTGATTACTATGATCAAATGGGAGTGAAAGATAACGGTGAAGCCACTGCTGGAGTCTCCAAGCAATACCTGGCTCAACTTTACGACCAGGGTATTTGGAATCGATTAGTTGAAGAAGACGATAAGTTTGATAAACTCGCATACTTATTTGCCAATAACAGTGATGATGCGTGGAATAAAAAAGAGATGGAGGAACTGTTTTTCCTTAAGGACATGTTTAAAACATCAATGATCGACGGGAAGGCAAGATTTATTTTAAACCCCAATTATAATTATGAAATGGATGATGGTCATATTCTCTCGAATCAAGAAATGAAAGCCATTTATTGGAAGTGGTATCATTTCAATGATGATGGCCAATGCGTTATAGATCTAAATGACGTGTATAAACTTAGTGAAAACCAATTGCAAAATCTCTTTCAGACGTTCAATGATCGGAATCTTTCCGAAAAAAACTCCATTTATTTCAAAGCTGAAGGCAACTTTGCAATATACCCTTATAAAATCTCTGTTCACCTGAAAATGCCTAATGGCTTTGCTCGCATTGTGCCTGATTGGATGTGCGAGAATTTAACAATTAATGGTCAAATTTTAGGAAAACGGATTTTAGCTGTTGAATATTATAATGAATATAACTATCCCTGCTATTTCTTTATCGTTCCGAAGTCTGCTCTTGATTCCTTGAATCCTAAATATTGGTTGCTATACAATGGTGCAACTGTTTATTTAGACGAAGGAAAGAAAGTTCTCAGCAATCCGGATGCTTATTCTGAGTTTGTCATTTCAACCAACAACAAGTCTGTAGCAGCTCAGAATTATAATAAATCAAGACCATTGAACTCTAAAATTTATAATGGTTTGTGTGAGAATTATCACTTCATACCGAAACTCCCAAAAGGTTTTGCTATTACTGTAGATAATCCCCTTGGAGAAAAAGGAAAAGCCCCTCAACAATCGTTTAATTATAATGGTTATCCTTTCTATATAGTATTTGAAGATGATAGTTTTTTGACACATAGTGATTCTACAGAAACGTATAATTGCTTCTGGTTAGAATGGAAAGGAAATTACGATCATATTGCCTACCCGACATACGATAAAAAAGGCAAGGTTATAAGAAGGAATTTCATCGTTTCGACGTATCTTTTCATAGTCGGTTCTGCGATCACAAACATGAGAATGTTCGACTCAATGTGTTGTCAACCCAATAATGTCTCAATCTCACTGCAACCTGATCATCCACTATGCGTGAAAATTTCACTGAATGATTATTTTGAAGCTATTCTAAAGAAACCTATAGCTCCAGAAGAAAAAAGCATTGACTCGACTCAATTGAATCAAATTTTGAATGAGGTCGAAAAACAGAGAGGCAGAATAGAAAGCGAGCTCAAAATCAAGCCTCAACCGGCTAACCCCAATAAAGTTACCACCGCCGCGGATATTGAGGTGGTGGATTCCAATCAGTTGGCAAGGGATAGGATCAAAGAAATAGCCGAGGAATATGGAGTCACCGAATTCAACCAGTTGGACGACAGACTACGTGACAAATATCCCGTCATGGTTCACCCCGATTTCCTCGATCCCACCTATTTCTATCTGCGGGAACTGTCGGTTGACTATATTTTGCCTGACTCGGGCAAACTGACCAAGAACAGCATTTCCTGTTTCTACAGCAATCAGGCTTTTGAGGAAGCTTTCCTGCTGGGAATGAATACCGAGATGGGACGAGAACTCATGTGGCGTGAGTATCCCACCGACCAACGCGGTTCTTATTTCCGAAAGTTCTGGGATCAGTCCGAATTGCCCAAGAAGGAGGAACTCAAGAGCAAATACTATGACATCAAGGATATCGATAAGTGGAAAGGCAAACTCGGCAGCAATCACCGGTCGGGTAAATCCCCGATGCTGGTATTTGCCATCAAGGGCGATCTGATGCTGACTTATCCTGATACCGAGGTCTTTCTCCAGCAGAAAGTGAATACGGGGAATATACCGTCCCCAATCCAGAAAAAAGAAATGTCGGCATGGCTCACCTCCGACACCTATATCGTGGGATTCAGCGGAATCAAGAAGGAGGACCTCAAGAACTACTATCTTGTCTTCCAGCAAAAACCCCTCTCATTGCAGTTCTCCAAGCAGGCCGAGAACAAGAACAATCCATACGGTATCGTTAATCCGCAGTGTTATCTCATACCTGCTGAGCAATGAACCATATAACATGTAGTTTTAATATTCAAAAAGCAAATGAAAAAATATCAAGATATATTACGGGCGCAGACCAGTAAGAACTTTGCTTCTAAGAGGGTTACTACCTCGATGCTGATGTTGCCGCTGAGACTTGAATCAAAAATCATGACCAGGGACGTGGACATGACCGATGAGCCTGAAAGGGCAATCCTCGCTTTTCGGGCACTTGATGAGCTGGTCTTGGATTATTATAGGTTATTGAACTACAGGAGTAAACCCAGGATTGAGACGGCAACAAGAAGCTTGATACTTAAGATGCAGGAAGTCATTCACGCTTTCCAGCAGATAGATTTACTGTATGCCGAGGACAAGTCTTACCTCACCGATCTGACAAAAAATATCTATAATTCATTCCACACCCAGGATTTGAAGAATGCCTTTGCGCCAGTGTTGGATACACTCAAGGATATCACCCCCTTGACAACATACAGTGATAACCCCGCGACCAATTTCATTAACCAGTTGGAGCGCATAACACGCATGCTGGAGATTACGCTGAAGTACCCACGCTTTTGCGGTAGCAAGCGCTTAAGCCATCACGATCATTATTCTCAGACCGCAAGGTACCGACTGGCTTGCAAGCGTTTCAAAGAAATCAATTCCTGGTTTATTGGCAGTACAGGTTTTAGGCATATTGAATTACTGGCAAATGCCATACCAGCACAGATGATCACAAATGGCCAAGTTGACAAGTACAGCCGTCTGATGCATCGCATCCGAAAGGCCATGTTGACTGATAATTCCAGCCAAATCAGTAATTATCAGTCATTTTTAAGACGCTTTGAGAATATTTATAATGCTCAAAGGCCAATTCCTGGTGTTGCTGGACATTCAAGAGAAAAGAATAAGGTCAATCATTACAACCTAATGCTTGAAACGGCTAGACAACTATACAATAATGTTTTCAACTTTATAATAAACGGTGGCTCAGGAAATGTCTATAGCGTTTTGGCCGGGAAGTCTACACGCAAGCCGTTAATAAGATACACGTTGCTCGTGTCTAAGCTGATAACGGCTGAGCTGAAGATGGTTAAGGCTAAAACCGCCATAAATTGGGAAATGCGCCGCAATATGACCAAAGAAGCATATCGCAGCCTCTCAACCCTGGAGAATCTCATCAGCAAAACATATTTTATAGATAATGAGCAGCGCAACTTTGTGCGTAATTTGCTCAATTTCATGAACTCCACACGAATAAATAACCCAGCAGATAAGGTCTCAAATTATTCTAAGATGTTGAGCAACTGTCTGGTCATTAACCCTGTAGCGGCACCAGCGAAAAATAGGGTGAAGTGTTTGTGTCTGAGAATCTACCCTGACATCGTGGCGCTCGCCCAAATCCTAAACCAAATCAGTCGGGAAGAATATTCGGCAGGCAAGGATTTCTGGCTTAAGTATATTTTCAACGATGATGAAAAGTACCGTCACTCGCTTTGGCTCGCGCTCTGCGATATCTATCCTGCCCATCGTGCGGCTTTCATCATCAAATGCACTTATCCCAAGGCCAACTATGCCAACATGTGCAAGAAGGCTCAGGAATTCCATAACAAAAAACGGTCTTTAGATGACTTTATTAAGGAAATCGATGACAACTTTGTCAACGCATTCCCGATGACCAGTGTTGACAATGGCGAGCAGTTGTTCACGGTGCCTGTTACCAACCTGTTGCCCGACCGCTTTGTCGTGCATGCGACTGTCAAGACCAGGATCAATGCCAGCCGCACGATCATCCAGTATGGTCATCGATTGCCCAAGCAGTTGCAGGTTGGTCTCGACCTCAATAACCTTGAAGCTGCGACCAAAGAGAATAATGGGCAGCTCTATCTCAATGGCGGCTTGAGTTGGATGACCGACTATGATGAAGCCGAACGGATGGGTATGGCAATCTCCATTCCATTGGCATGCATGAAGACAGGATTGAATAATACCATCCGCGAGTTTGAGTTCAAACAGATTTTTGTGTATGGCATCAGTGACGCCTCCGATATGGAGTCTGGTAAGATGCTTGAGGACATGCTCACAGCCCACTTGTATTCTGACAAGGCCATGGACGTCATCTCGTTTGAGACGGCTTCTAACA
>Ga0310697_10005153_pt1 | contig 12706 bp, 12 predicted proteins | sample 172DNAGHGlowgp2_FD_203883 | JGI IMG/M metagenome (GOLD analysis project Ga0310697, IMG submission 203883) | Sheep rumen microbial communities from Palmerston North, Manawatu-Wanganui, New Zealand - 1728 DNA GHGlow gp2 (v2) (version 2) | ecosystem: Host-associated > Mammals > Digestive system >... | reverse complement strand
TCCTCGGGGACGCGCGTGCCCGAGGCTGGCTCGAGGCGCGGGAAGGAGATCGTGTGCGGGCCGATGTTGAACCAGCGCTCCAGGTCGCGCGCGTGGAGGATCGTGGCAAGGACCTCGTAGCGCCAGTCGCAGAGCCCGTAGAGGACGCCGAACCCCACGTCGTCCACGCCCGCCTCGAGGCAGCGGTGGAAGCAGGTGGTGCGCCAGTCGTAGTTTCCCTTCACCGACCACGCCGGGTGCATCTGCTCGTAGAGCTTGCGGTTGTACGTCTCCTGGAACACCTGGAACGTGCCGATCCCCACATGGTGGAGGACGCGCAGGTCGTCCACAGGGAGGGGCGCGGCGTTGACGTTCACGCGGCGTATGCCGACGGGCAGGCCGCTCTTCGGCGCCTTCACCTGGTGTCCGTAGATGGTCTCGATCGTCTCGGCGATGTAGGCGGTGGACGTCTTGGGGTGCTCGCCGTAGACGGCTATGAGACGCTTGTGGCCGATGCGGCCGGCTAGGACGTCTATCTCCTCGCGAACCTCGTCCATCGTGAGGATGCGGCGGCGCTGCTGGGCGTTGCCTTCGCGGAAGCCGCAGTACTTGCAGCCGTTCACGCAGGGGTTTGCCACGTATAGCGGCGCGAACATGACGATGCGGTTGTCGTAGACCTTGTGCTTGATGCGGTCCGCGGCCGCGCGCATCTCCTCGAAGAGCGAGGGATCGGTCACCTGCATCAGCGCGGCCGTCTCCTCCGGGAGGAGCGTCTCGCAGGTGGATTCGCTCTTCGCGATGATCTCGCGGATGCGGACGGGGTCGACGGGTCTCTCCGCCGCTTCGGCGAGTGTGCGGTTGATGTACGCGTCGTCTATGAAATGCCTGCCGCCAGGGAGGTACTTGTCTATCTCCTTCTGGACGATGAAATGTTCCCGGTAGTCCTGTTCGTCCTTGAACTGCCGGATGCCGTTCAGTGTAGCCATGATGCTTCTTCTTTCCTAAAGGGGCGGAGATTATACCACGCCCCCGCCCCGCGCGCAAATGCAAGTTCCAGATGCGGCTTTTCCGCTATTGACGCGGAAACGAAAATTCGGTAAAATATGCGCCGCTTTTTTCGAGGCGGAGGTTCTGCCTCATGGAAAAGGCGGTAGACAAAACAAAGGTAAAAGCAATGGAAGCCTACGCAGTACTCGAAACCGGCGGCAAGCAGGTGCTTGTCAAGGCCGGCGACACGATCGAGATTGAAAAGCTCTCGACCGAACCCGGGCAGGAAGTCGTCCTGGACACGGTTTGCGCCGTATCCGACGGGACGACCCTCAAGGTCGGCACCCCCTACGTGGAGGGCGCCAAGGTAACGCTCGCCATCGACGCGGTCAAGCGCGGCGAGAAGGTGATCAACTTCAAGCGGAAGCGCCGGAAAGGCTATCGCCGCACGGTCGGTCACCGCCAGCAGCTCACGGTCGCGACGGTCAAGGCCATCGCCTAAGAAGAAGGAGAACGGAAAATGGCAACTTCAGCTTCTGCGCGCAACGGCCGCGACTCCAACCCCAAGTACCTCGGCGTCAAGGCGTACGACGGCCAGCTCCTCAAGGCCGGCTCGATCATCGTCCGCCAGCGCGGCACAAAGATCCATCCCGGCGCCAACGTCGGGTGCGGCCGCGACTTCACGCTGTTCGCCCTCAAGGACGGCAAGGTGAAGTTCATCAAGGACGGCAAGGTCGCTACGATCGTTCCGGTCGAGGCCAAGTAACGGTTTCGGCAGGATCCGTCCGGCGACGGACGCAACGGAAGGCGCAGGTTCTCACCTGCGCCTTTTCGTTTGCCTGCGGCGGAATGCCGCCCACGCGACGACGATCGCCGCATACAGGCAAAGGCCCGAGATGAAGAACACCCAGATCGAGGCGTTGTCGGACGAGCCGATCTGGTTTGCCTCCGCCTCGCGGACGGCAAAGCCTAACAGCAGGAACGCGAGCGAAGCGACGGCGAAGGCGATCGCTTTCCGTGACGTGCAGAACGGCTTGCGCTCAGGTACTAGAGAATATCGGCCCATGGGGGGAAGGGGGTTCGTATCTCGGTCTCGTCGCCGGAGACGGGATGGCGGAAGCGCGCGGCGAGGGCGTGCAGGCAGTGCCCGACCTGGTTCTCGACGGCGAACGCGCCGTAGAGGCGGTCGTTGACGATATGCATGCCCGCAAGCGCCAGCTGCGCACGTATCTGGTGGGTGACGCCAGTGTAGATGGTCACCTCCAGAAGGGTGCGCTCCTCGTTAGCGACCGTCGTGCGCGCGATGGGACAGAAGTTCGTGGCGGCGTGCAGCGCGGTCGGCTGTCGCACGTCGCGCGTCAGCCGGGCGCGGGAGATGTCCGTCATCTTGCAGTAGGAGAGTCCCGGCACATGGACGAGGTCGTTCTCCAGCGTGCCGCCCACGGCGACCGCGCCCTCGACAAGCGCGAGATAGGTCTTCTTCACCGTCTGCGCGGCGAACTGTGCGCGAAGGTTCTCGAACGCCGCCGGCGTGCGGGCGACAAGGACGAGGCCGGAGGTGTCGGCATCGATGCGGTGGAGCGCGCCTGCCATGAGCGGCTGGTCGCCGATCTCGCGCACGTCCGGCCAGCGGGCCACTACGCCGTTCATGAGAGTGCCGGACTCGTGGCAGGTAAGCGGCTGCACGGGCTGGGCCGGCGGCTTGTCGAAGGCAAGGAGCGCATCGTCCTCGAAAAGGCAACGTACGCGGATCGAGCGGTCGGGCGCGACGCGGTTGTCGGACGCCTCGGCGAGCCGTCGGACCAGCACTTGCGCGCCGCGCGGCAGCTTCATGCCCTTGAGGGCGGGGCGTCCGTCCACCGTCACGTCTCCGGCGGCGCACGCCTCGCGGCAGAACGCGCGCGTCGAGGTGGGGAACCTAGACAACAAGGCGGCATCCAGCCGGACGCCGCCTGTATCGGCCTGAAAGGATTCGTTCTCAATCATAGGCCGGCCCGGAAGGCGAGTTCACCGGGAGGGGGATCATGCCTTCCCAGCCCTGGTTGCGCGCCCACGGGAGATCCGTGTCCTCTGCGGTGTCGGCAATGCAGCCGGCGAGAAGGCCGAGCGCGAGAGCCGCCAGCGCGACGCGCACAAGCGCGGCGGCGCCGCTATTCCGAAATGACGACATCGTCCTTCTCTGCCTTTGCCTGTTCCCAGTTGCGGAGAATATCGGCCATCACGTAGTTCTTGCCCTGGATGATCTGGCGGAGGCGGACGTGGCCCACATACTTGGCAGCCCCGTCCTTGCGGCGGACGATGCCCATCTCGAGCGGAGGCAGCGGGTTCTGGCGTCCCGGGCCGAGAAGCTCCTGCATAGCCTCGTCGGAGAACTGGACGATGGCGAACATCAGCTCGTTGTTCACGTATACGAGCTTGCCCTTGTCGCCTGCGGGAAGCGAGGTGATCGCCGCGCCGGGCGTGGAGGAGGCGACGCTCTGGGCGGTCTGCTTCTTGAGGAGCTGCACAAGCTGCTCCTTGGTCTTCTCCAGCTTGGCGAGATCTTCCTTGACGGCCTCGGTCTCTTCCTTCGCGGTCTGCACCTCCTCCTTGAGGGACGCGATCTCGGCGTTCTGCTCCTCGACCTGCGCCTTCGTCTTCTGGAGCTGCTCCTCCACGGCCTTCTTCTGCTCCTCGAGGTCCGCTATGGTTCCCTCGTGCTTCACGATCGTGACCTTGTCCTTGCGCGCATCCACCAGGCGCTCGTTGTACTCGCGCACCAGGCCCTCCAGCTTCTGGCGCGTCTGCTTGAGCTCGGCGCGCGTGGTGTCGAGGTTCGCGCGCTGCGCCTTCGCGCGCTCGAACATCTGGTCGAGGATTTCCTGCGCCGTGCCGGGACCGCTCTTCACGAAGCTTCCGGGATATCCGGGATCGGGAATCTTGTTCCCCTCGTCGTCAAGCTTATACAGCACGCGCAGCTGCGCGCGCTCGCGCGAACCCCAGTTGAACGTCTCGTTGTTCGCCACCTCGAGGGCCCAGTTGTATTCCTCGAGAAGATCTTTCTTCTGGGGCGTATCGACCTCCTTTGCCTCGACCGGGGAGACGTCCTGATGGGCCTCGTGCTCGATGTTGGCCGGCGAGGCTGCGTTGGCCTTCTCGATCGTCCCCGCCACCTTGACGATGGAATCGGCGAACTGGTCGTTCCTTTCCGTGAGTAGCTCTCTCTTCTGGTAGAGCTTTATCTCGAAAAACAAAGCAACACCCGCGACCGCCAAGATCACGTAGACAAGAGCATGCAAAGCCTTATTCATTTCACAACTTCCTCATAGGTCTGTTTGTCGAGACGCCAGAAGCGAGACTGACGGCTCTCGGGCGTATAGGATAGTGAAATTTCGGCTGGAAGGCAACTGGAAAATGAGAAAAAATTGCCCCCTTGCATGATGCCGCAGTTTTTGGTATATTATCTGCCCGTTTTGGAAAAGTAAGGATAAAGACATTCATGCCGACAATTAATCAGTTGATCCGCAAGGGGCGTCGTCCCCTCGCCACGCATTCGAAGTCGCCGGCGCTGAAGGCTTGCCCGCAGCGCCGTGGCGTGTGTCTCGTCGTGAAGACGATGACGCCCAAGAAGCCGAACTCCGCCCTCCGCAAGGTCGCCCGCGTGCGCCTTACGACCGGCGTCGAAGTGACGGCCTACATCCCCGGCGAAGGCCACAACCTGCAGGAGCACAGCGTGGTGCTCGTGCGCGGCGGCCGCGTGAAGGACCTCCCTGGCGTTCGCTACCACATCGTGCGCGGCGTTCTGGACTCGCTTGGCGTCTCCGGCCGCAACCGCAGCCGCTCGAAGTACGGCGTCAAGCACCAGAAGGAAGAAAAGAAGTAAGGGACTAGGCCATGTCAAGACGCGCAAAGAAGATTGAGAAGCGGGTATCCGTCGATCCCAAGTTCAACTCCGAGCTCATCGCCCACGTGATCCGCGTGATCATGAAGGACGGGAAGAAGACCACGGCCGAGCGCATCGTGTACGGCGCGGTCGAGAAGATCAAGGAGGCGGTCGAGAAGGATCCTTCCAAGTTCGAGAAGGGCGATGGCGACCAGAAGACGGTCGTGACGGATCCCCTGGAGATCATTTCCCAGGCCATCGAGAACATGAAGCCGAAGGTGGAGGTGAAGACCCGCCGCGTGGGCGGCACCACCTACCCGGTCCCGGTGGAGATCAATCCGGTCCGCCAGCTTTCGCTCGCGCTCCGCTGGATGACGACGTTCGCCGGCGCCCGCCACGGCATGGGCATGCCCGCCGCCGTCGCCGCCGAGATCGTCGAGGCGTTCCAGGGACAGGGCAACGTCATCAAGAAGCGCGATGACGTGCACAAGATGGCTCAGGCAAACAAGGCGTTCGCCCACTACGCGTGGTAACGCCGCACCAACTTTTCCAGAACGCAGGAAGGCCGGTCCGCAAGACCGGCCTTTTCTGCAAGAAGCGTACCCGGATGGCAAGACTATGAATTCGACAGCTCTCTATTGGATCGCCTGCGCCGTATCGCTCGGCGGGCTCCTCTTCGGTTTCGACACTGGGGTGATTTCCGGCTGCGAGGAGGCGATTCAGCGCGAGTTCGCGCTCGCGCCGTTCTGGCACGGACTGGTGGTGGCGGGGGCGCTGATGGGAACCGTGTTCGGAGCGCTTGCGGCGGGGCGGATGTGCGACAGGCTCGGGCGCAAGCCGACGCTCGCGTGGATGGGCGTGCTGTTCTTCGTGTCCGCGGCGGGATGCGCGGCGACGCCGGTCGGCGCGACCGGCCCGCACGTCCTCGGCTGGATGCGCTTCGTCGGCGGTATCGCCATCGGCGGCGTGTCCGTCGCCGTCCCGATGTACATCGCCGAAATCGCTCCGCCGGAGAAGCGCGGGCGGCTGGTGCTCGTCAACCAGTTCTGCATCGTTCTCGGCATCGTCGTGTCGTACGTCTCAAACTACTGCGTGGCGAGGTGGCTCCCGGGATCTTCCGCCGTGGTGTGGCGAGCGATGCTCGGCGCGGAGTGCGTTCCCGCCGCGATGTATCTCGCCGCGCTCGTGCGGGTGCCGGAAAGCCCGTTGTGGCTCGGCGGGGTGGCGCGTCCCGGACATGGCGCCGCCGCGCCGCTCTTCGTGCGGCGCAACCTCAAGCCGATCATGCTGTGCTTCGTCGTGGCGTTCTTCAGCCAGCTGTCGGGTGTGAACGCCGTCAACTACTACGCGCCGCGCATATTCAGGATGATCTTCGGCGAGGGAAGCGAACTCGTCTCGCTCGCGGGAACGATCGGCGTGGGGGTGGTGAACCTAGTGTTCACCGTGGCGGCGTTCTTCCTCATCGACAGGTTCGGGCGGCGTCCGCTGCTCGTGTCCGGATGCGCGGCGATGGCGGCGATGCACGGGCTCGTCGCGTGGCAGATCTCGCTCGGCGACGCCTGCACGCCGTGGCTGGCTATGCTCGGCGTGTACGGGTTCATCGCGGCGGTGGCATTCTCGGCGAGCGCGGTCATCTGGGTGTTCATCTCCGAGATATTCCCGCCCGACGTGCGGGCGAAGGGGCAGAGCTTCGGCGGCACCGTGCACTGGGTGATGTGCATGCTCGTCTCGTGGCTGTTCCCTGTCGCGGTCGCGCGTACCGGCACTTGCGCCTTCGCGTTCTTCGCCGCGATGATGCTGGTCGAGATGGTCTGGGCGATCTTCGTCATGCCGGAGACGCGCGGAAAGTCGATCGTCGGCGGGCAGGATTCTTCAGGATGCCGGTCGTCGAGCGTCGAAAGTCAGGAAGGAGTGTAGACTTCATGTCAAGGAAATGTTGCGAGCCATGCTTGGGCGAGTTCGGCGAGAGGTGCCGGAGGGAACTTCTCGAAGGCGTCATGCCGTTCTGGATGGAGCACGGCTGGGACAGGAAGCATGGCGGCGTGTACACCTGCCTTGACCGGGACGGCACGCTGATGGATCCGACGAAGAGCGTCTGGTTCCAGGGGCGCTTCGCGTACATTCTCGCCTACGCGTTTAACCGCGTGGAGAAGAACACGGACTGGCTCGCGGCGGCGAAATCGACCATCGACTTCTTCGAGCGGCATTGCTTTGACGCGCGCGGCAAGATGTACTTCGAGGTCGCGGCGGACGGCACGCCTCTCAGGATGCGGAGGTACGTGTTCTCGGAGTGCTTCGCCGCGATGGCCCTGGCGGAGTACGCGAAGGCCGCGGGCGACGGCGGATGCGCGGAGCGCGCGGTCGCGCTGTTCAGGCGCATCCTGTCGTTCGCCGGCGATCCTGCGGTGACGCCGCCCAAATACGAGCCGGCGATGGCTTCGCAGGGACACTCCCTCACCATGATCCTCATCAACGTCGCCACGGTGCTGAAGCAGGTTTCGGACGATCCGTCGCTCGACGCCCAGATAGACGAATCCATCGCGCGCCTGATGAAGTATTTTGTTCGCCCCGAGTTCAAGTGCGTGCTGGAGACCGTCGGGCCGAACGGCGAGTTCATCGACACGTGCGCAGGGCGCACGATCAACCCCGGGCACGCGATCGAGACGAGCTGGTTCCTCATGGACGTGGCGGCGGCGCGCGGCGACAAGGCGCTTCTCGCGCAGGCGCTCCGGATACTAGACTGGTCATGGGACTGGGGCTGGGACGAGGAGGCAGGCGGCGGCATCATCTCGTTCCGCGACTGCCGCAACTTCCCGCCGCAGTGCTACGAGCAGGACATGAAGTTCTGGTGGCCGCAGTGCGAGGCCATCATCGCCAACAGGACGGCCTTCCTGCTGACGGGTGAACGGTCATACCTCGACCGGTTCCGTCTTGCCGCGGACTGGGCGTGGGCGCATCTCAAGGATCCGGAATTTCCCGAGTGGTTCGGCTACCTCCACCGGGACGGCACCGTGGCGCAGCCCGCGAAAGGCAACATCTTCAAGGGGCCTTTCCACATCCCCAGGATGCTCGTCAGGTGCTCGCAGCCCGCCGAGTAGGATGCCGAGCAGGATGAACGGCAGCACGTAGCGCATGTAGGGCTTGAGGAGCGCGGGGAGCTTCCAGCCCGTGCCCGCGCCGGCTTCGTCCCTGAAGCCATCCCACCCTAGTCCGAACGGCCAGCAGCAGAAGAGGCACGTGGCGAACGCGCCTAGCGGCAACCAGAACTGGCTGAACACGAAGTCCTCGAAGTCGAGGATCGTCTTGCCCGCCATCGGCTGGACGCGCGACCAGATGTTGAACCCGAAGACCGTGGGCAGGGAGAGGATGGCCACAGCGCCGCCCACGAGCGCCGTGGTGCGTACGCGCTTCCAGCCGAACTCGTCGATGAGCCCGCCGATCAGGCACTCGAACACGGCGATTACCGTTGTGAGCGCCGCGAGCGAGAGGAAGAGGAAGAACGTCGCTCCCCACGCGCCGCCGCCCGTCATCTGCGCGAACACCTTGGGGAGTGCCACGAAGATGAGCCCCGGTCCCGCATTCACGTTCACGCCGAACGCGGCGCACGCGGGAAAGACGATGAGTCCCGCAAGGAAGGCGACCGCAGTGTCTATGACGATTATCCAGGTGGCCTCCGTCACGAGGGAACGAGAACGGTCCACGTAGCTCCCGAAGATCGTCATGCATCCCACGCCCACGGAGAGTGTGAAGAACGCCTGGCCCATCGCCTCGAAGCAGGTGCGGAAGGGGTGGGCGAGAAAGGGGCCCCAGTCTGGCTTCAGGTAGAACGCCACGCCCTTCTCCGCGCCGGGCAGCGTGAGCGCCTTCGCGGCCAGCACGCCGAGAAGCGCCAGCAGGGCGAGCATCATCCATTTCGTCACGCGCTCCACCCCCGCGCGTACGCCGCACGCGCAGATCGCGCTCGCGAGGACGACGCACGCGAGCATGAACGCGGTGCAGACGCCCGGCGACTTGACGAGCGCTTCGAACGTCGCCGCCGTGTCCGCGCCGGCGAACGCCGTCCCCTGCGCCGCGTAGCCCGTGGCGTAGCGCAGCAGCCAGCCGCCAACGGACGTGTAGTACATCATGAGCAGCAGGTTGCCGCCGAAGATCACGCCGCCGAGGATCGCCCACAGCCGCCGCGTCCGCGCGGGCGCGAGCGAACGCATCGCCCGCGAGACGCCGCTCTTCGCCGCGCGCCCCACGGCCAGCTCCGCCGTCAGGAGCGGAAAGCCGAGGATCGCGAGGCATACGAGATAGACGAGCAGGAACGCCGCCCCGCCGTTGCGCCCCACCACGAAGGGGAAGCGCCACACGTTACCCAGCCCAACGGCACACCCCGCCGCCAGCATCAGGAACCCCAATCTCGATTGAAGCGTCTCGCGGTTGTTCATGTGTGTGGTTAAAAGGACATCCATGGCATGCTGAATTCTTCGTTTCAAGAACCCATATTATACCATAAGAACGCTCCGCAGTTTGATGCCACATTTCACTAAAATTACGACCGTCACAGCGTACGGCAGTTCTTGTCTGTTGCCGTGCGGAAGATTTGGTATAATTCTTGCCACGCAAGCGGAGAAGTGAAATGGCGAAAAACGACAACTGTTGTCTTGAACGGTTACAGAGGAAGGGCGAAATGAGGTCTCTTCATGCGGCATTACGTATAATTGCGACACAGTTCTTTGTACTAGCGGCTTCGAATTCCTCGGCTCTAGTCATAACAAACTCTGTTACGGTAAGCGACTACTTGGGACGAGTGGTTACCATTTCAACCCCATTCGGTGTGACATCCAATTCCTATGATGGAACATCCTCCAGAATATCATGTTCAACATTCACAGCAGGTGATGTCCAAACTGAAATGTATTATCTTTACAATTCATTTGGCGATCTGGTAGGCACCGAGCGTAATGGTGTATTCAGTCGAACAGATTCAACGTACGAACAGATTTCAAACAATTACTGGAAAATAGATCGGCACGTGACGGCTAATCATAATGGAGTAACAAACGCGGTCGAAGAAAAGTACCTTAAAGTGACAGGCCTTTCACGCGAATTCAGAAAACACGAGATATGTATCTCGTCGGACGGCATAACGACAAGCAAGAGACTCCTCTATGACGAAGATACCGATATTATGTCAGAAATTATAGAATCAAGTGTAAATGCGCCTGTCACAAACTACATGAGATATGGTATCACGCTTAAGTCCTCAACTGGAAATGGCATTGTCTATAATCGTTATGATGGTTTTGGCAGGCATATTGCCACGGCGTACAGGGAAAACGAAGGTGCCAGCCCCTGTTTAGTCAATAGAATGCATTACAATGCCTTGTCAGACCTGATTCAGATGGATACATTTGTTTCGCCTTCAAACTTCGTTTCTGAATCGTATGTGTATGATAGTTTAGGTAATCGAATCGTTGTTACCAATGCTGCTGGAGGTGTGACATACACGCAATACGATCATTTTGGTCGCCTCGTCTCGGTCTCGGGCGCCTCTATGCCAATTAGATGTACATACGACACATTCGGCAACCGCACGTCCTTGTCCACGACGTCAGATGGCATTTCGTGGAACACGACATCTTGGATTTATGATCTCTCACGTTCTCTCTGCGTTGGGAAAACTATGGCTGATGGCTCTCGGTATGCATATACCTATACGCCAGACTCACTACCTGCGCTTGAAGTGCGGCCGAGCGGTAAATGGATGTTAAGAGAATACAATAATCGACGGAACGTATCTTCAAAGAGGTATTCAATCCCGGAACGCCACATTGATTTCCTCTATGATGATTTTGGAGCCTTGACAAACGCCGTGGATGCCTTCGGTACGCGCCATACATACGTTCGTGGCCGAAATTCCAAGGTCATCACGGATAATTGCGTGATGCAGGACATGACAAGCAGACTTGAATATCTGTCCGATGATTTCAACAGGATTACCGGCATGGTACATTGTGTAGATGGCAACTTAAGTTCTTGTTCAACATATTCATATGACAATGCAAACCGCCTAGGCAGAATAAGGGTTGAACTGCCCGAGTACGGCATGGTGGATGTAGTCTACACCAACAAGCTAGGGCGTTCGTCAGGATATTCAGTCGCCTTGCCCAACATCGGGACAATTCTTAGGCAACGTTTGTTCCGCGATGACTTCCGCCGTAATCTTATTCTCCAGATTACTACTACTGATGGAGGCGAGAATGTCCTAGCCAGTTATTCCTACGGTTATGATGAGCTTGGACGGCCTGCAGTAAGGAACGACGACATATTTACCTACGATGGGTGCGGCCAGGTGTCGACTTTTTCCGTGGGCACGAATTCTTGGGCGTATACATGGAATGGCGCTGGATCTCCAATGGCAGAAGTTAGAAACGGACAAACGCGTGTTTTTACGGCCAACTCGCTCAATCAATGTGTAGGGGTGACTGCAAGCGGTGGAAATACATCGTCCCCGATAACGCGTGACATAGATGGCGGTGTTGCCGCGTTCGGAGATTGGACCTACGATTATGACGAGGAAAATCGACTCGCAACGGCTGTTCTTGCGCTGGGCAACGGGGCTTTCGTAAGACTGCGTTCAAGGTATGATTACATTGGCCGTAGGGTTGAGAGGGACATTGAGTTGAAAGGCACAGCAGTTTCGGATTGGCTTCCCAAGGAACGTAGACTTTTCGCTTATGATGAAAACAACTTGATTTATGAGCGAACGACAACCTACCTTCAAGGGATAACAAATAATGTCGTGACGAAATACTTCTGGGGTAAGGATATCTCTGAAACGCGAAATGGTGCCGGAGGGGTTGGCGGACTTCTATTCTTGATACGTGACGGAACGATCTATCTGCCCGTGTATGACGCGGTGGGCAATGTGGTCTCGTATGTGAACAACAACGGTACTGTAGTCGCGGCTTATACATACAATGCTTTTGGTGCCATTGTGAATAAGACAGGGTGGCTTGCAGATTCCTTTCAATTTCGTTTCTCCACAAAATACTATGAAGAGGAAACGGGATTGTATTACTTTGGTTGTCGTTTTCTGAACCCTGAAATTCTTCAATGGATGACCCCTGATCCTTCTGGTGAGCGTGGGGGCGTGAATCTATATGCGTTTTGTGGTAATGCCACTACATACTCATACGACCCGAATGGTCGGTTGCGAATACCTTTTTTGACAGATCAGGCAAAACACGCCTGGGAAAATGTCATACGCAACGTTCTTGACAAGCGAGGGTGGCGTGTTGCAGCCTTTTTGATGAGACATTCGTTGAAAGATAATTCAGGTCCGCTGGAAATGGGTGAAGGGCACTTTGTTTCTCAAGCGATCAAGGCATCCCCGGAGTACAATGATTTCATAATCGGTCTGATAAACTGTCAACGCACTGCGTTCCAGAGATATAATAACGACTACCCGATAGTTTTCCCCACTGGTGATCTTTTTGCCGGAATACATAAAGCAAGGATTCATTGTGCGGGCACCATCTGTAAGACGGCTGCCGGTGTCCGTGTCGATCTGGAAATTACCGTATCTGACGACTATGATTTTCACTTCCTTTTTTCGGACTACTACAAGACTTCTGTTGATGGCGTGTTGGGAACCATCGCGAACAACATGGCATGGAGCGATCAATTCTTCGAGGTAATCACGAATTACAAATGGACGGCAAAGTTCAGGGATAAAAGGTGAGGTGGGTATGGCTAGGAAATTGCTGATTTCGGTTTTAATAGTCTTGGCGATATTCTTGTCGCCGTTTTTCTTCAGCGAGAAGCTGGCTTATGACCCGGGGAGGGATACGTTTCGCATCTTCGGAAACGGACGCTTCCAATTGTACT